>Ga0209800_10000526_pt1 | contig 57996 bp, 53 predicted proteins | sample Higcelweek8metaG_FD_187174 | JGI IMG/M metagenome (GOLD analysis project Ga0209800, IMG submission 187174) | Freshwater pond sediment microbial communities from the University of Edinburgh, under environmental carbon perturbations - High... | ecosystem: Environmental > Aquatic > Freshwater >...
TACGTCTCTACGGTTCTTTTTGTAAAATTAAATTTTTTTAAAAAAAATAAAAAGCCGAACATTTTGTTCGGCGATTTTTGGTTTTTTGTATTGGTTTTTAAGATTTAATATTTTCTTTAAAAAGATCTATTAAAGTATCCATTTTATTTTCTAGACTATTCATTCTATCGCCTAGATTATCCATTTTGTTTTCCAGACTATCCATTCTTCCATCTAGATTATTCATTTTTTTTTCTAACTTTTGCTCTGTTGCCTTAAGATCTCTCTTAAATTCTCTTCTTAAATTTTCTTCTGATTGTTTAACAGAAAATCTAATTTCTTCTTTCAAAGATTCTGCTGATTCGGAAACTATGTTTTCTATTGAATATTGCATATCAATAATTTTTTTACCGATAGCAAATCTTCTTTCCTCACACTTTTCTTCTGTGACGCAAATAGTAGTCATAAGACACCTCCTTTTTTATTTTTAAAATAGCATACTTATTTTAAATCTAGGTTAAAAATTAGCTGTTGTCAATTAAAAAAAACAAATTATTTTATTTTTAAAGTAATTTTTATTTTTTTAACAAAAAAAATTTATAAAAAATTTATTAAAATTTTATCAGCAAAATGTTATACTGAAATTATGATTTACCGCAAAGGAATTTCAATATTGTTCAATTCCTTTTCCTCCCTGCTTTTCGCGAAAGGCGGGGAGGGGTAAATTAAGTGCCGAAGGCTTAATTTATAATTTTAGAAAATAAATGAGTTTGGATGCAAAAAAAATAAAAAGATTTTCTTTGTTTATTGTTTTTTTATTAGTTGTTTCTTTGGTTTTATTTATTTTGATTATTAATAAATTACCTCAGAAAGAAAATTTTTTAGAAGTTGTTTTTCTTGATGTTGGACAAGGGGATTCGGTTTTGATTAAGCTACCAAACAAACAGAAAATATTGATTGATGCTGGTCCTGATAAACGGGTTATTTATTCGCTGGGGCGAGAATTATCTTTTTTTGATAGAGATATAGATTTACTTATTTTAACCCATTCACATGATGATCATTTGGCTGGATTTTTAAATGTTTTGAATAAGTTTAAGGTTGATTTAATTTTTGAGACAGGAGCGCTTGATCAAACTTCTTTGTATGAGCATTGGCAGGAAAAAATCAAAGAATTAGCTATAAAAGAAAAAATAATAGAAAAGCAAGAAAGAATTATGCTTAGTGAAGATGTTTATTTGGAAATTATTTATCCAATAGAAAGCATAGCTTCAAAAGAAATAAAAAATCTTAATAATGCTTCAATAGTTATGAGGCTTGTTTATGGAGAGAATAGTTTTTTGTTTACAGGGGATATGGAAGGGCCTATTGAAAAAAAATTGCTTGATGAAAAAATTGATGTTGAGGCTGATATCTTAAAAGTAGCTCATCATGGCTCTGATACTTCTAGTGGTGAGGATTTTTTAAAAGCAGTTGATCCAATGTATGCAGTGATTCAATTAGGTAAAGATAACAAATATGGATTTCCTAATAAAAGAGTTTTAAATAGACTCTATCGGCAGAATGTTTTTGTGTATAGAAATGATTTGGAGGGAAATATTGCTTTTGTTTGTGATTTAGAGTATTGTCGTTTGAAAAAATAATTAAATATTTGAAATTAAAATAGCTAACTTTATACGTAACTGGTCACTGAGTACTGTCATCCTGAAAAATTTTTTGTAGTGAAACGGAAAAAAATTTATTCAGGATCCCATTGCTATTGAATCAAGTTTTTCAGTAAAATCTAAATTAGTACTATATTTTGTGGGATTCTGAATCTCCGCTATTGCTACGTTCAGAATGACAGTGACCAGTTACCTTTATACTATTTGACAAAAAATTTAAGTGTGCTATTATTTAGATAGTCATCTAAATATCTAAATATATGATTTTAAGTAAAACAATGGAAGCTTTGTCTTCAAAAAATAGAAGAGATATCTTGAGCTTATTAAAAGATCAAGATATGAGTGTGACAGAAATTGCTGAACATTTTTCAATAACTATGCCTTCTCTTTCGCATCACTTAAAAATATTAAAAAGTGCTGATTTGGTGAGTAGTGAAAGGCAAGGACAAAATATTATTTATTCATTAAATCTTAGTGTTTTTGAAGAAGTATCAAAAGCACTATATGATTTTTTTAGGGTTTGTGACTAAATATCATTTTGAGTAAAATTTTTCAGATTTTGAGGCAAATTTAATTTTAAAAAATTTTGCTTATGTGGTATATAGGCTATATTTTTTAAAATTAAATTTGTCCAAAATATGAAAATTTTAGCCGAGATGGTATTTAGTTACAGACCCATTTAACAAAATATGAAACCAAATTTAAAACATGAGATTTTTTCAATTACTATAATTGTAATCTCAATCTTATCTTCTATTTATTTTTACAGTCATTTTCCAGAAAGAGTTCCTAGTCATTGGAATTTTAGAGGAGAAGTTGATGCTTGGTCAGGTAAAACAATGGGTGCATTTATGTTACCGATTATTTTAATTGTTATGTATGGAATGTTTTTGGCTTTACCTAAACTTGATCCAAAAAAAGAAAAATATCAGCAATTTATGAAGCCTTATAAGATTTTTCAAAGTATAATTATTTTTATTATGTTTGCGATTTATTTAACAGCAAGTTTTAATGCATTGGGCTATCCTGTAAATATTTCAATAATCGTTCCTGCTTTAATTGCTTTACTTTTTATTATTTTAGGAAATTATATGGGGAAGTTGAAACAAAATTATTTTGTTGGGATTAAGACACCATGGACATTATCTTCTGAAGATGTTTGGAATAAAACGCATAGGTTTGGTGGAAAAGTTTTTGTGATTGGAGGTTTAGTTCTTATGATTGTTCCTTTTGTGCCAGAAAACTTAAGCTTCGCTGTTTTTTTAATTGATATAATCTTTATTATTTTTACCCCTATTATTTATTCTTTTTTAATTCATAAGAAATAAAATTATATATTTAAAAGAATTAGCAAAATCGCCAAAAACAGGATATTTCTACTTTGCTCAAAGGTATGACATTTTAACTTGGCCTTGACACATTTCTAAATAGCCTTGACAATCAGTAAATTTTACTATAATATTAAACATTAAACAAAAAGAACATTGACAATTTAGTTTACACTGATTAAATAAATAGAAGGTAGGAGGAGCTTGAAATGAGTAAAATTATTCAGTTAAATAGTAGTAATCTTCAGTTGTTTAAAGAAATTGAAAAATCTTTGTGGAGATTCTTTCGGGTTTTTGATGATTTGTGTTTACTTTGTTTTCAAAAAACTATTAAGCAGATTAATAAAGGTGGCGAACGGAATAATCGAAAATATTGGTGTTGCTGTATGATCGATAATCAGGTTCATGATAATTGGGAGTCTTTAAATGTTATTCAGCAAAGGACTTGTGGAAAAAATTGGTATGAGGAAGTAAAAAAGGATACTGATTTTTTTAGAAGTGAAATTATTAAAAAAAGAGTACCTGGTAATGGACCATGTCCATCTCTTGGAGAGATGGGGTGTAGTATAAAAAGATTTAGACCAATAACGTGTACAACTCAGTTATGTGAAAAAATGTTGTATATTTTGGCTAAATCTTTGGTAGTTGATACTAAATGGGATAATCCTTTACAAATCGAAGATATTATTGAACTTCCTGATATATTAAAAACGCTGTATGGTCTTGATAGCAAGCAAAAATTTTATCGTCAGCATTCTAAAGAGTATATCAAATTGGTAAATAAAATAAGAACAAAGTTTGCTAAGGTTGATGCAATAAAAAAAAAGAAGTTAATTGAAGAAGCAATTCATCATTTTATGATTAATGGAGGTGAATAAAATGAAATGTTCAATCTTTAATATAACATCAAAAGACAAAGACGAGTTGCTTGTTTATAATTCAATGACAGGTGCTCTTGTCTCTTTCGAATCAAAATATGTCGAAAGAATGTCGTATGTTTTTAATGATGGTTTAATAAACATGACACCTACAGATTTTGTAGATCCGTTGAAAGAAGATGGATTTTTAGTTGATATAGACTTTGATGAGTATGAAAAGATAAACATGCTTACTCAAAAACGCATTAACTGGAAAGATTCATGGCATTTTTCAATAATGCTTAACCAATCATGCAATTTTAAATGTTTTTATTGTTTTCAGCCTAGAAAAAATCTTTTTCTATCTTCAAATGTTGAAGATAGAATATTAAGAATGATTAAGTTACGTTGTCGGGATACCAGTAAAATAACCATTGATTGGTATGGAGGTGAACCTCTTCTTTCTTTTGATTTATTGAAACGGCTTAATACAAAAATTGGTAAAATTTGTTCAGCTAACGATGTTGAATACGAGATTTGTTTTACATCTAACGGCTATTTGATGAATAGCGAGGTTCTAGAGTATTTAAATGCTTATAAAATTTCTCATTTACAAATAACATTAGATGCTCCAATTGCCCATCATGATAAAAGTAGAATTCTTAACAACGGTGAGCCTACATTTAAAAAAATATTAGCAAACATTCAAATAGCAGTTAAACAAGGAATTCATGTTCTTGTTAGGGTAAATGCAATAAAGGAAAATAAAGATAGCTCTTTTGAAATATATGAAATACTTGAAAATGCTGGTTTAAAGAATAAGGTTGAAGTATCAATTAGACCAGTTGTTTCTTCTAGCGCCAATCCTTGTAGTGACAATTGTTTAACTAATATCGATTTTGGAAAGAAAATGATGTCTCATTATTATGAAGCCGCGAAAAAGGGATGGATAATTTTACCTTTCGTTGATAATTTGCAATCAATGGGATATTGCGTTGCCGATTATCCAACACATGCAATTATCGATCCGATGGCTAATGTTTATAAGTGTGGTGAGGCATTCTCTGATACAGAGAATACTGGAAAAATCAATGATAAAGGAGAAATTATTTGGGATAAAAAAAGATTCGAAGCATTTGTAAACAGAGATCCTCTTAATCAAAAAGAATGTGTTTCTTGTGAGATTCTGCCAATTTGTATGGGTGGATGTCACATGCTTCGCTTTTGGAAACAAAAAAAATCATGCAATGAATTTAAGCATGATTTGGAGTTGTTTGTTAAAATATTGCGCTTAAATCAAGAGAATCTTGATAGCAGTGTCTCTGCGTAATATTTATTTTTTAATGGAAGGAGGTGATATTCAATGAAGCGTATTCGAAAATCTAGCAAGAAAGAAGTTGTTGCTCCAGTCAGTAGTGCTGCATGTTGTCGATGTCAATAAAAAATAGTGTATTAAAAAATACACATTAACCATTAACAAGAACGGGTGAGCGTAAAGTTTACCCGTTTTATATTTTTAATGTTAAAAAGATATCTGTCAATTTTGCTACAGTATCTTCTAGTTTATTCATATATTCCATATGATCATCTTTAAATTCTTCACAATTTTTTAAAATTACTTTTTCTGAAAAAGTATCATATTCCCAAAGTAATAAATGTGTTAATTCATGTATAATTGTACTTTCTTCGTTTCTAAAAGGTTTATTAGTCATTAATAATGTTGCTTTTTTATTTTTTAAATCTATTTTTATGTCTCCGCTCTGTCTAAAATCTTTTCTTTTAAAATCAGTTATTTCTAACTTGATTTCCCAGTTTTTTAATTGAAAATTTTTTTTCCATTTTTCTAATATTTTATTTAATTCATCTATTTGTAGACCTTCTTTTTTCATAATTTTATTTAGTTAATTATTATACTAATAATAATATCCAGTTTCTTATTAAAAATCAACAAAAAAATCAAATTATATTTTTATATCCCTGCATAAACTCTTTAGCTGAAATAATATTTTTTCCTTCTATCTGCAATTCATCAATAATTACAGCATCTTTTTTACATTGAATAGCTAGTTTATTATCTTCAATAAAAAAATTTCCGATTTTGTTTTTGTTTGATTGTAAAATTTTATTATTGATTTTAATGAGTTTAATATTTTTTGAAAAATTATCTTTTTCATATTTAAAAAACGCTCCAGGCCAAGGATACATAGCTCTTATGTGTTGTTTTATTTGCTCAGCATTGTTATGCCAATTAATCAAGCCATCTTGTTTTTTTAATAATCCTACAATACTTGCTAGATTTTTATCTTGAATTTTTTCTTGAAGTTCTTGATTGATATATTTTTTAACAACAGAACTTATGATTTGTCCGCTTATGCTTGATAATTTATCAAACAAATCATCAGCTGTGTCATCAGCTTCTATTTTTATTTTTTCTTGATGAATAATTGGCCCAGTATCAAGTCCTTTATCCATTCTCATAATAGTTACACCAGTTTCAGAATCATTATTTAGAAGAGATGCTTGAATGCAAGAAGCTCCTCTATAGCGAGGTAGAAGTGAGCTATGAACATTAAGGCAATGATATCTTGGGATTTCCAAAATTATTTCTGGAATTATTTGCGCATAAGCAATTACAATAATTAAGTCAGGTGATAAATCCTTTATTTCTTTACTAATCTCTTTTATTTTTGTAGGTTGAAAAACTTTGATTTTGTTTTCTTGCGCTATTTTTTTAATAGGAGTTTCTGTCAAAATTTGTTTTCTCCCTATTTTTTTATCAGCTTGACTAATCACTGCTTGTATTTCAAAATTATCATCTTTAATCAAAGAAAGAAGACTCGGAACGCCAAAGCTAGAAGTGCCGATAAAAATAGTTTTTATTTTGTTCATAAATTATTTATTTATTTCAATATTCTTTGCAAAGTCAGTAAAAAGAATTCCATTAAGGTGATCTATCTCGTGTTGAATTACCCGAGCTAGCATACCTTGGGCTTGAATTTTTTTCTTAGAAGCAAATTCATCAAAAAAAATACAATTAATTTTTTTGTGTCTTTTGACCTTGCCAAATGTTTTTGGCACAGAAAGACAGCCTTCTTCTTCGTTAGCACAAGCCCAAGATTTTTTTGTAATTACAGGATTAATCATAATAAATTTTTCATTTTCTACCCTAACAACAATTACTCTAATATTCAATCCTATTTGTGGAGCTGCTAAACCAACCCCATCACTTTTTTTCATTGTAAAAAACATATCATTAAATAATTCTTTTAAATTAATTATTTCAGTGATATTTACTTCTTCTGATTTATTTCGCAAAATAGGATTTGGTTCTGTGATAATTTTTAATAATTTTGGCATTTGTTTAATTTATAATTTAAATTAATAATTCATAATTGTATGGTGGTAATATTTATAAATTCAGCTTTTTTGTCATTCCCGGCGAACGAAGTTTTATCTTTTGCCATTCCCGGCGAACGAAGTTTTATCTTTTGTCATTCCCGGCGAACGAAGTTTTATCTTTTGTCATTCCCGGCGAACGAAGTTTTATCTTTTGTCATTCCCGGCGAACGAAGTGAGGGAAGGGAATCCAGAAAGGCGTAGTAAAAATATTGTTTTAAAAAATAATATTAAAGCGTAGTATTAAGTGTTGAAGTAGTTTAGTTTTAATTAAAAAAATTATTACTTTATACACCTAGATTCCCGCCTTCGCGGGAATGACAGACAAAAAAGCGGGAATGACAGACAAAAATAATATTAAATTTAAAATAATACCACTATATTTATGTGTTTTTTGTATATAGTTAATAATTAAAATTAATAGATTGTAAAATGTTAACAGATTTTGTGTTTTTTTTCAAATTTTGATACTATAATATAGTGGTATTATTTAAAATTTTTTTATGATAAATGAAGACAAAAAAAATGAATTTTCTAGTATAGCTTCTTTGTTTGTTAATATGCAAACAAAAACAAAGAAAAAAGCTCCAACATATCAGTGGCAAGAACTAGCTTTGCAAATAATTAATGATTTAAATATTCCAGCTAACAAAAGAAGTTCTGTTTTTAAAGCCTGTAAAGAAAAATCACCAGAATTTATCAAAAGATGTTTAACTGACACAAAAGAGCTTTGCAACAAAGGTGAGGATTGGCGTTATTTTTTTAAATTAATTAATCTTAAATAATAAAATCCATTACCAGGTGACCAACTCCAAAAGGATGCTCATAAGACAACATTTTTGGTTCATGCTTTATTTCATTAAGAATTCCTAAAAAAACTGCCATAGATTTAATAGCACTTTCTTTAACTTCTTTAATAATTTCATCTTTTATATCTAAAATCTCTTGAGCATTATTTTCTTTTAAATAATTAATTATTCGTTGATCAAATTTTTTTCCTTTTGGAGTATATCCAGCAGGTGAGTCTTTGTTTATTTTGTGAGACAAATCTCCAGAGCAAATAATAGCAATTCTTTCTTCTCTTTTAAGTAATTCTTTTTTTAAAATTTTTCCAAACTCAAAATGTTCTTGATTGGTTTTATTATGACAAGTAAATAAAGGAATTACTTTTATATTTTTTAAGTTTTCAGTTAATAAAAATAATGGAACAGATGTTTCGTAAGTTAAATCATTAGAACTTGTCATTTGTAAATTTGTTTTTGTTTCTAGTGCTTCTCTGATTTTGTGAGATAGACCAATATTTCCTAGCCATATTTTTTTTGTTTCAATATCTCCAAACTCTTCAAAATTACATTGATATTCAGGAGAAAGGTTAAGAGTAAATGCGTTTGGGTTAAGATGATTGTTGTCTGAAATTATAAAAATAGTGTCAATGTTATTATTTTTTAATTTTTCAGAAATAATTTTAATAGAATCTATTGTTTTTTTTAGTAAATAAAAATTACTTTTACTAATACTAGACACAAGTAAAGGGTTATGAGGAATAATTGAGGCGGAAATTATTGACATATTTTTATAATGAAATTACTTCGCCTATTGGAAATAAGTTGAGTATTTTTGTAGGGACTTTGATAATATTTTTCCATTTATAACCTAAGCTTTCAAAAATTTCCGCAGAAGGAATAGCTCTTTTCTTGCCATTTTCAATTACATAAACAGCTTTGTCTGTATCTGAAGTTAATAATTCACCATCAGAAAAATTAACAGGATCAACTTTTTTGTAACTATCTAATTTTTTTGAATCAACTTGAGTAATAGACATATTTTTGTATTTTGTTTTTAAGAAAATAGCATCAAGTAAAGGAGCTTTTGTCCCGTCACTTACATAATAGACACCACCACTTGATTTGTCTTGTAATAATGCTCCTGTTAGATAAGATGATGATGCTGTAATAGGAGTTCCTTCTTTGTATGGAGTAAGATCAGGCCAAGTAGCATTAACCACTTCTTCAGGATTAAATCCTATTTTTCTAAATGTTTCAGCACTGTCAAAGCCTCTTCGTGTATCATCAACGATTAGAAATATTGTTCCGCGAGGTGATCTAACCAAAGAATATTGAGCAAGATTAATTGGTGTTCCTTTTGGATAAGAATCTAGGTCTGATTTGTTGACTTCTATTACTTTATTAATATCAAATCTTGAAGTTAAGGCTACTTTTGTAGTAAATGGTCTTTTCTTTCCATCTTGAATCAACCAAATCCCAGCTTCTCCTTTTACTTGGACTAATGATCCATTAGGATAAGAACGAGTAAAATATTTCATCCAAAGATTAAAAAAATTATAATTTCCATTATAAACATGAGGAGTATAATTATATAAAGACGCTGTTGCTTGGTTTTGTGGTCTAATAATTGAATCAGGTTTTCCTGTGTTAGAAACAGTATATTCACGATTAGCAAGATAAGGATAATGATGAGGATTTCTCATATAATCATAAAATTGCAAAGCAGCAGAGTTAACTTGTTTGCCAAATCCTCGCCATTTTTCATTACAAGCTTGACCATCAAAACAACCATAGCCCATAGCCCAATCTAGTTGAGATTGACTTGGATTTTGAGCTGTTAAGAGACTTTGTTCTTTTTGTAATAAAACTAATAAAAATTTAGGATTGATTGTAATCGGTTCACATTTATTTTTTCTTTCTTCTTCAGTAGGATTTTCACTTAGCGTAATTCCATCACAATCATAATTACGAGCAGATGCCTCATAAATAATTTGAGCAGATGATTTGGTTTTGCCTTCAAAATTAGGAAAAGAATTTTTAGAAATATAGCCTCCTTGATTATTTAAAAATTGTTCTATTTCGGCTAGTGTCATTGCTTGAGAATCAAGTATTTCTTGATCATTAATAATATAATTAGGATCAAAAACGGACGCATTAACTGTAATAGCTAGACTAAACAGCAAAAAAGAGGAAGTTAGTTGAATTATTTTTTTTCTTATCATAATTTTGTGGTTTATGTTTTTTTAGTATTAATGTATTTCTAAAAAAATTATAATATAAAATGAATATTATGTAAATAAAGATTTTTTAATAATTTTTAATATATTGCTTAGCTCCAATGTTTTTTATTAAGCCTTCTAGTTCTAAATTAGTTAAAATGCAATTTATTTCATTAGTTTCTAGCTTTGTTTTCCTAATTAAATCATCAATTTGTATTGCTTGATCATTTAATAAATCATAAACAAGTCGTTCTTGATTAGTAAGACTTTCTAAAATTTTTTCATCAATTTTATTTTCTAAAATATTTTTAGTTTTATTTGATTTTTGATTAAGATCAAAATGATTTAAAATATCTTGACACTCAGTGACTGGTATAGCTCCTTGTTTTATTAGATTATTAGTTCCTTGTGAGGATTGATTATAAATATTTCCAGGAACAGCAAAGACTTCTCTATTTTGTTCTAATGCTAGGCGAGCAGTAATTAATGTTCCTGATTTTTGGCTAGCTTCAATCACTAAAATTCCTTGTGAAATTCCTGAAATAATTCTGTTTCTTTGAGGAAAATTAAAAGGCAATGGTTTTGTCCCTAGGGGAAACTCAGAAATTAAACAGCCATTATTATTTAAAATAGCTTGTGCTAAATCTTTATTTTCTTTAGGATAAATTTCGTTTTGTTTTAAACTTGTTCCTAGCACAGCCACAGTATAGCCTTTGATTTTTAAAGCGCTTGAATGAGCAATAGCATCAATACCAAGTGCTAATCCGCTAATAATATTTATTTTGTTACTTGCTAATTCTTGACCAAGTCTTTTGCTTACTAGTTCTCCATACATTGTATATTTGCGAGATCCAACAATAGCAATATTTAAGTGTTCATTGATTTTAGAAATATTTCCTTGATAATAAATAATTTGGGGAGGATTGTGAATTTCTTTTAATAGTTTTGGATAATTTTCAGATTCTATTGTGATAATTGAAATGTTTTCTTTTGTTAATTTTTCTAATTCTTCATCTGGATTTATTTTTTTTATCCAAATTAAAAATTCTTGAGCAATTGGTTCATTAATTTTTGCTTTTTTTAGTTCTTCTAAGCTAGTGTTAAAAAAACAATTTTCCCAAGTCAAAAAATGATTTTTTAATCTTGCTAAGTTACTTGCTCCAAATTTTTCAAAAGTATTAAGAGCAATTAAATATTTTAAGTCATTCATATTTTTTAATATTTTATATTTTTTCCACTATGAAATTTCTCATGCACATCGCGTAATTGTTTATTTGTTACATGGGTATATATTTGAGTAGTGGCAATATTGCTGTGGCCTAGAAATTCTTGAACCAAACGAAGATCAGCTCCTTGCGACAAAAGATCAGTTGCAAAAGAATGGCGAAGAGTGTGCGGAGTGTACATAATAGGAAGGCCAGCGATTTTTATATATTTTTTAACAATGTTTTCAATACTTCTAGTGGTTAATCTTCTTGTTTGGTTTGACTTATGAATATCTTTGCGATAATTAATAAATAAAGCAGGATCAAAATCATTTCTCTGGGCTAAATATTTTTTTATAGCAGTAGTTGCTCTAGTAGAAAAATAAACAGCCCGAATTTTTGAACCTTTTCCAATAATGCTTATTTCTAGCGAATTTGAGTTTTTTGATAATTTAAGTTGTTCTTTGTTTAAGGAAGTAAGCTCAGCTACACGAAGGCCTGTAGAAAATAAGGTTTCAAGAATTGCTTTATCACGTAGGCCAATAATGTCTTTTGTGTCTGGTGCTAATAATAATTTTTCTAATTCATTTAATCTTAAAAATTTTATATCTTTATCTTTTTTATCTTTTGCTAGTTTGATTTGTGAAGGGGAGAGAGAAGCGATTTTTCGTTCAACAAAAAATTCTAATAAACTCCGGAGCGCGATTAGATAATAGTTTTGAGTTGTTTTTTTGAGAATTTTTTTATTAATAGGATCAATATGACGAGAAAGAAAAATGCGATAGTCCCAAATATGCTTTTCAGTTAATTGTTTAGGTGTTATTTTATCAAAATTATTATTGTCTAACCAATTAAAAAATTTGTTTAAAAATCTAGCATAATTTTCTTGAGTTTTACTAGCTAGACCTTTTTCAATCTCAATATAATCCAAATAATCTTTTAAATAATTCTTAATACTTTTTTCTTGCATAAATTAAGTTTAGCAGAAAAAAGGAAAATATAAAAATTTGAATTAATCTGTGAAAAATGTTATATTGTTATTAACAGTTAAAAATAATTTACCGTAAAAGAATTTCAATATTATTCAATTCCTTTTCCTCCCCGCTTTTCGCGAAAGGCGGGGAGGGGTAAATTAAGTACCGAAGGCTTAATTTATTAGCTGATTATAAATAAGTAAATGTTAAAAGATTTTCTTTATTTTGTAAAATATAATAATTTTGCTGTATATATTGTTTTGTTTATTTTTGTTTTAAGTACTGGAGTTTTTGCACAATCTGATGTTGGACAAGAATTTATTGGCAAAAAAAATATTAGTCAACAAGGAGTTGATAATACTTTGCTTTTGGATTTTCAAGCTGAGAGTTTTGATATGAATTTTAAGATTGAAAAAATTGAAGAGGATGAAAAATATTATTATGTGACTTATACTTTTCTTGATTTGATATTGGTTGATAATGTTTGGCAATATGAAATTCAAGAGAAGATTAGAAAGGTTTCAAAAAAAGCAAAAGTTGATTTGGGAAAATATTTAGAAGAGGAGTTAGCTGAAGAATATGAGGCAAGGCTTGTTTATCTTCAAGAAGAAAAAGCTAAGGCAGAGTTAGCTGGAGAGACAAAAAGAGAAGAAGTGATTGCTTATGATGGATTGATTGGTAAGACTTTATTAGCAGTTGATAATATTTTTCCTGATTATGAAGCTGTTGTAAAAAAAGAATTGCCAAGTCCTAGTGTGCCAGCTACTATTTTGCCTTATGTGGAAAAAAATGATTTAAGTACTTCTACTATTGTTAAATCAGATAACATTACAGAAATTTATAATAATTTTATAGCCGAAAATGATCCTGATGGAGATGATGTTTTTGGTAGTTTTGATAATTGTCCTATAAACTATAATCCAGAACAAATTGATAAAAATCAAAACGAAATTGGGGATGTCTGTGATGAGCAAAAAGAAATTAGTGAAATTATTCAAGAAGAAGTTAATCTAGTTGGAAGTTCTACAGATGAAATTATTAATGAAAAAGAAAATTTGGAAATAGAAACAGAAGAGAGTGAGGATGTTGCAGAGTTACAAAATGAGGATGAAGAGCCTTCTGTTGAAATAATTGATTTAAATGAATTATAAAAATATGGAAAAGAAAAATTCTAAAGAATTAGTTGATTTGAAAACAAGATTTTTACAAAAAAGAGAAAAAAGTGATCTTTTGGTTTTGAAAAATAATGTAAATAAAATTAATCAAAATAAAAGCGATTTTAAAAAGAAAAAAGAAGATGAAATTGATAAATTATTTACAGATAATCCAAATGAAATTAGTAAAAATATAAATAATAATTTAAGAATAGATCAACCCTCAACTAATTATAATTTTTTTAAAACAAATTTATTTTTTTTATTTTTTTTAATTATTGTGATTAGTTTTATTTATTTTTTTTGGTGGAAAAATAATAATGAAAATCTAAATAAACAAGAAATCAAAAAAGAAGTTTGGTATTCTTTGAAATTAGTTGATGGCAGTAATTATTATGGACAAGTGGAAAAAATTGAAACTGATCCGCTTATTCTTAAAAATGTTTATTATGATTATGATCAATTAAAAGAAAACTCAGCATCTAGCACACAAGTAAAAGTAGAAGAAAAAAAAGCCAATAATATTCGTTTAGTAAAAAGAGGCAAAGAAACACATGGTCCTGCTGGTGAGATGAATATAATTCGTTCACAAATTTTGTTTTTTGAGCCATTAAAAGAAGATTCTCTTGTTTTAAAAGCTATTTTAGAGAATGAAAGAAAATAATTTTTATTAAAATAACATAAATTTATATGAAAAATCAAAATAAGAATATTTTTTTTGTGGATTATGGCGAAAAAATAATTTTTTTATTTAGTCAAAAAAAAGGCAATAAGGCTGATTTAAAAATCTCAGAAAGTGAAAATGGTTTTAATTTTTCTTTACTTAAACAAGAAATAATTTTTAAAAAAACAGAAAAAACTAGTGAAAATTTAGATAAGTCAGAAAATTTTAATATAGCCAAGACAAAAAATCATTATTTTTTGCATTATGAAAAAATTGTTGGCAAATTAAAAAACAAAAAAATTTATGGAGCAGTTTCTCCTGATTTAGTTAATTGGAAAGTTTTAGGGGTTTTAAAAGGGCTTGATAATGCTGGTTCTATAGTGCCAGATTTTTTTTATGACAATGATCAAGTGATGTATTTGGTGCATGATAACAAAATAAAAATTGCTTATTCTCAAGATTTGCTTAAATGGACAATGCTTTCAAAAAATATTTTAGAGCCAAGAAGTGATAAGTTTGATAATAATATTATAAATCCAGCTAATGTTTTTGTGAGAAATAGAGAAATTATTCTTTTTTATTATCACAAAGACAAAAACAATCAATACAGTATTGGTTTTGCTGTGATAAATTATGACAATCCTGAAAAAGTGATTTATAGATGCGATGAAGCTGTTTGGACGCAAAACAAAGACTACAAACTAAAACCTATTGGAATTACTGAAATAAATGGGCGATTAGCATCTTATTGGGAAAAAGAAAATGGAGATATTTTTTTGGTTTTTTTGCCTTCAATAATTTACTATAATCAACAAGAAATATCTTTTTTCAAAAATAATAATTGGCAAAAATTAATTATAAGATTAGAAAAGCAAGATAAAAATCCGATTATTTCTCCAATTCGTTGTAATCATTGGGAGTCTTTGGCTGCTTTTAATCCAACAGCTTTTGAATATGAAGACAAGGTTCATATTCTTTATAGAGCTATGAGCCATGATGCTATTTCTAGTGTGGGCTATGCAGTTTCGCTTGATGGTATTCATATTAACAAAAGATATAACAGGCCAATTTATGTACCAAGAGAATCTTTTGAAGGAGTAAACGGAGTTGTTTTTGATTATAATAAAACTCCAAGATATATGTCTGGTGGAGGTTGGGGTGGATGTGAAGACGCTAGAGCGACAGTTATTAACGATCGTTTATATATTCTTTATGCGGCCTTTGATGGTTATTCTGAACCTAATGTAGCGATTAGCTCAATCTCTTTAGAAGATTTTAAAAAAGAAAAATGGGAAAAATGGACAAAGCCAGTTTTGATTACTAATTCTTTACTAAGCACAAAAAATCCGCAAGCAACTGAATGGACTAGACTAGACAGACCAAAAGCCAAACATACAGGAGAAAAAGATGCCTCTGTTTTGCCTGAAAAAATTAATGGTAAATATGTTATTTTTCATAGGATTTGGCCGAATATTGTTCTTGATTTTGTTGATGATTTAGAGTTTGATGGCAAGACTTTTTTACGAGGAGATTATTTGATAAAGATTAGACCACAGATGTGGGATAGTGCTAAGATTTGCTTGGCCGCAACTCCAGTTAAGACAAAAGACGGTTGGTTGCTTATCTATAATGCAGTTGACAAAAAAGATCCTTCAAAATATAAGATTGGTGCGATGTTATTGGATTTAGCTGATCCTAGAAAAGTGTTATACAGATGCAGTCATCCAATTCTTGAGCCTGAAAAATGTTATGAAAATAATGGACTTAAGCATGGCATTGTTTTTGCTTGTGGAGCTATTATCCGAAATGGTGTTTTGTTTGTTTATTATGGAGGATCAGATGAGCATTCTTGTGTGGCAACTTATGATTTGGAAGATTTTTTGTTTAAATTAAAAATTGATTCTACTTGCGAAGAGAGAGATTTAAATATATTCTAAAATATAAATTTTGGCATTTATTTTTTTAAAAAAATTAAGCCATTAAACTCTAAAACACGGCATAATATAATTGGATAAATTAAACTTAATTTTTATTAATAAAATATTAACAGTTTAATTAAGAGCGTAATGGCAAGTAATTTTTTTAAAAAAATAAATGCCAAAATTTATAAATATAGTGGTATTTTTTAAATTAATTTTTTCTGTCATTCCCGGCGAACGAAGTCAACTTTTTGTCATTCCCGGCGAACGAAGTGAGGGAAGGGAATCCAGAAGTGCGTAGTAAAAATATTGTTTTAAAAAATAATCTTAAAGCGTAATATTAAGTGTTTAAATAGTTTATTTTAATTAAAAAAATTATTACTTTATACACCTAGATTCCCGTTTTCACGAGAATGACAGAAAAAATTAATTTTAAATAATGCTACTATACATTTATTAAACATATGAAAAACAGTAAAAATTAATAAAAAAACTTATGGCGATTTATCAAAGATATAAAAATAATCCGGTTTTATTACCGAAAAGTAATGTTTATTGGGAACGCTTAGCAACTTTTAATGCTTGTCCGATCAAAGATGGAGACAAGATTCATCTTTTGTATAGAGCAATGTCTGATTTGAAATATAATAATGGGGCGATGATGAATGTTTCTTCTGTGGCTTATGCTTGTGGTGATGAAAAAAATGGTTTTTATGATAGAGTGCAATTAGTGAAGCCCGAGGAAGATTGGGAGAAGTTTGGTTGTGAAGATCCGCGAATTACTAAATTGGGTGATAAGTATTTTATTTTTTATACAGCTTTGTCTAGTTATCCTTTTACTGCTGATGGAATAAAAATTGGAGTAGCTGTCACTACGGATTTTAAAAATATTGAAAAGCATCAGGTGACAACTTTTAATTCTAAGGCAATGGCACTTTTTAGTGAAAAAATAAATGGTAAGATTGTGGCTATCCTAACAGCTAATACAGAGAAACTGCCAGCTGATATTGCTTTGGCTTATTTTGATAAAGAAGAAGATATTTGGTCAAAAAGATTTTGGAATGATTGGTATGAAAATATTGATAAATACAAATTAAATTTTTCTAAAAGAGAAGAAGATCATATTGAAATTGGTGCTCCACCATTAAAGACTGAAGCTGGTTGGCTTTTGCTTTATTCATATATAAAAAACTATTCTTCTAAAAACGAAGTTGTTTTTCAGGTCAAGGCTGTTTTGCTTGACAAGGATGATCCAAGTAAAATAATTGGAGAATCAGAAACACTAATGCAACCTGAAGAAAGTTATGAGATTTACGGACAAGTGCCAAATGTTATTTTTCCGTCAGGTGCTTACATTGAAGGCAATGATTTGCATCTTTATTATGGAGCCACAGATACGACTTGTTGCGGAGTTAAGTTTAAGCTTGATGCTTTATTGAAAGAGATAATGACTAAACCAGAAGAAAGGTTTTCTTTGACTCGCTATGTAGGAAATCCTATTTTGAAACCAACTGAAAATGTTTGGGAAGCTAAAGCAGTTTTTAATGCGGCCGCTATTTATCTTGGTGATAAATTTCATATTGTTTATAGAGCTATGGCTCATAGTGGAGATTGTGTTTTTGGTTATGCTAGTTCCTTGGATGGTTTTCATATTGACGAAAGATTAAGTCAGCCTATTTATGTTCCTCGTAAAGATTTTGAAATGAAAAAAAATCCAGGTTTTGGCTATGCTGGATGCGAAGATCCTCGTTTAATAATTTTTGAAGGAAAGCTTTATATGTTTTATACAGCTTATGATGGAGTAAATCATCCAAGAGTGGCTATTAGCTCAATTGAGATTGATGATTTTTTGAACAAAAGATGGAATTGGGAGATTCCAAAAATTATTTCACCATTAACTGAGTTTAATAAAAATGCTTGTATTTTTCCCCAAAGAGTTAATGGCAATATTATTGCTTTGCATAGAATGAATAATAGTATTGATATTCAGTTTATTGATGATTTAAATTTTGAAAGTGGAGAGCTAGGGATAGAAACAAACTGGATTATTCCTCGCAGGGGTATGTGGGATTGTAGAAAAGTTGGAATTACTGGACCGCCGATTAAGACAGAACACGGTTGGCTTTTGATTTATCACGGAGTTTCAAGACATTCAAAATATAGATTAGGAGCTATTTTGTTGGATTTAGAAAATCCTGAAAAAATAATAGCAAGAACAGACCAGCCAATTCTCGAGCCTTTGATGGATTATGAGATTGAAGGCCAGATCAGAAATGTTGTTTTTTCTTGTGGAGTGGTGTTGAAAGATGGGGTTTTGTATGTTTATTATGGAGGGGGAGATACTGTTTTGGGCGTGGCTACTGCAAAGTTAGATGAGGTGATTGCTTTATTGCAGGATTGTGTTTATGAGTAGGATTAATTGAATAATTAAATAATTATAAATTATGCCTATTTTTAATGATGTTAATATGAATAGTTGGAAAGAGTCTGAAGTTTGGACTGATAGTCTTTGGATGATTTCAGAAAGAGATAATAGCGGAAAACATGATGGATTTTATCATGGGAATTTTATTCCTCAAATCCCTCGTCAATTTATTTTAAGATATAGTAAAAAAAATGATGTTATTTTTGATCCTTTTGTTGGAAGTGGAACTACAGCTTATGAAGCAGAAAATTTAAAAAGAAATTTTATAGGCATAGATATTCAGAAAAAAATGGTTGATTATGTTAATAGTATGGTTGATTCAAAAGAATATTTTTCAATATCTATTGCAGGTGATAGTTCTGCAAACAAAACATTTGGTAATGTTAATAAAATTTTGCAAAAAAATAATAAAGAGAATGTCCAATTAGCTATTTTACATCCTCCTTATGCTGATATTATAAAATTTAGTAATTTAAAAGAAGATTTATCAAATGCTCAAAATTTACATGAATTTTTAGAAAGATTTTCACTTGTATTAAAAAATACTTTGTCTATTTTAGAAAAAAATAGATATTTAGTAATTGTTATTGGGGATAAATATGCAAAAGGAAAATGGATTCCACTTGGCTTTTATTGTATGAATGAAGCTCAAAAGCTTAATTTGACTTTAAAAAGTATTGTGATAAAAAATATGTCGGGTAATAGAGCAAAGCAAAATCAAGAAGGTATTTGGAAATATAGAGCATTATCAAGTGATTATTATATTTTTAAACATGAATATATTTTAATTTTTAAGTATGAAAACAAAAAATAATCTATTTAAAGAGGGAAGTACATCTTATCATGATTTTAATATTTTAAGTGATTTAAAATGGCATTGTACAAAATGTGAATTAAAATCAGGTCAAGCTAAAACTTGGCAAGTATGGAGACAACAAGGAATTCAATTGGATGTAGATGAAAAAGGAAATTTTTATAAAAAAATTTTTTGTAAAAAATGTAATAATAAAACAATTCATAGAAAATTAAAATCTTTAGAAATTTCTGAAGAAACTAAAAGTAGATCAGGTCTTTCACAAAATTTAGCTAAAAAGATAAAAGAGTTTTTAAATTTTGAAGAAGCTTTGTTTTTAAGAAAAATGTTGCCAAAAGAATTAGAAGTTGATCATAAATTTCCACAAGTTCGTTGGAATAAAAATGAAAAAGAAAATAATTTTGAAATGTCAGAAAAAGAAATTAGAGAAAAATTTATTCTTTTAACAAGAAGTAATAATTTGTTAAAATCAAGGTATTGTGAGAAGTGTTATAAAACAAATGTAAGAGGAAATTTCCCTGGTATTTATTATTGGTATAAAGGGAATAAAGATTGGGATAAAAATATTGATAAACATAATGAAAAAGGTTGTGATGGTTGTTTTTGGTATGATCCGTTCAAATGGAGAGATGAGATAAATAAAATTGTTAAAAAGTAGTTTTTATAAAGTTAATAAAATATTTGTATAATAATTTTAGATATGCTATGATGATAGTAGATAAATATAAAATTAAAGAAATTATGACAAAAAGAAAAATAAACAATTTTTCTGAGTTAGCAAGAATGCTAGGCATGTCAAAAAATCAGTTATCAAACATTTTATCAGATAGATTTACGCCTATTAAAAGTAATGTTGAAGAACTTGCTAATTTTTTGGATGTTAGTCCTTTGGATATTATTAAAGAACAAGATGAATAGAATTATAAAATATAATAAAAATTTAGTAATAAAAATAAGTATTCTATTATTTTTTAGTTTTATTATAGTTAATCCAATTTTCGCAGAAGAAACTTATATAAATGCCGTAGATAATAATTTAGAAAATTTAAAAGAAATATCAAAAATAAAATTAGAAATAGCTAATGAAAAAGAAAATGCTTATAATCAAGCAATTAATGGAGTTAATTTTTGGATAAAATTTTTTGGAGGTATCTTAGTTATAATAGCTATAGGATTTGGTTGGTGGCGAGATAATAAAATAAAAGAAGCAAAAGGTGAGATATTAAAAGATATTGATGATAAAAAAGAATTTTTAGAAAAAGAAAATTTATTAAAATTAAAAGATATAGTAATGACTTTAAAAATAGAATTAGAAAAGTATAGAAATGAAAAAATAGAAGAAATAAAAAAAGAAACAGAAGGAAATATTAAAGATATTCAAAAGAGATTAAAAAAATTAGAAAATAAAAATTCTATGAAAGAAGATGAAAATATTGATATTGAAGATGAGAATTTTGAAAAAGAAAATCCAAAAAATTTAAACCCCTATTTATGAATAAAATAGTTGTTACACAATTAAATAAAAATAATATAAAATCAACTTTTGTTGGAGTTATTAAATATTCTATTTTAGAAAAATTAGTAAGATTAACAGCAAGAGACGAAGTTGGCGGAGGAAAAGAAAATTTTTTTCAACGTATAACTGATCATAAAAAAGTAATTAAGATTGTTAAATTTATTGAAAAAAAAATTATAATTGAAAAAAAAATTTCACTTTCACTTTTTCCTACATCTATGATTTTATCTTTTGATATTGATGATGAATATAAAAATAATATAATTTTAAAAGATGATAATCTTTTTAGTATTCCAGATAATTGTGAAAATGAATTATTAGTAGTTGATGGACAACATAGATTTATAGGAGTACGTGAATTCTATAAAAAACATCCTGAAATGCTTGAAAAAATAGATATTGAATTTCCAGCTACTTTTTTAATAGGTTATGATTTATATGAACAAGCTAAAATATTTGCAAATGTTAATTTTGAACAAAAAACAGTAAGTAGAGATTTGTATTATGACATTTTTGGATCTTTACCAGATGTTAAAGATGAGATGACATTAGCTCATTTTACTGTAAAAAAAATGAATGAAGATGAAGATAGTCCTCTTAAGGATATGATTAAAATGCTTGGTATCGGCGATGGTATTATTTCTCAATCTTATTTTTTTAAAGAGTTGATGCTTTTATTTTCGGCTAATAAAGTTTTTGGTGTATATTTTACTAGATATAAAGAGGAGACTAGTGATGACTATAAAAAAATTCCTATATTGTTAAAAATTTATTTTAATATTATCTTTAATGAGTTTAATAAATATTGGCCTCAAAAAAACAAAGATGGCATTTATAAACAAAGAGAATATAATGATGTTTTATTAAAGACAACAGGCTTAGGAGCACTTATTAAATTGTTCAATTATTTAGTAAGCGATTATTTGTATTTGGAAAACAATGAAATTGAAGATAAAATAAAGATTGAAATTAAAAAGATTAATAAAATAGAAGCAGAAAAATTTTTTAGTAAAAATGGTGACTATGGTAAAAGTGGTGGTTTGCAGAATAAACTTTTTAATGAGATAAAAAATTTGTTAGAATATAAAAAAGTCGTAGACAAAGAAACAAAAGATAAAAGATTAATTACAGATATTCAAAAAAATATATAAATGAAATTATTTTTAAAGATGATACAGAGACAATTATAAATAATGAAGAATTAAATAATATATAAAGTATGAACTATATAGGCTCAAAATTATCATTATTAGATTTTTTAGAAGAATCTATTAACAAAGTTGTTAAGGAAAGTGACAATAATGTTTTTTGTGATTTATTTGCGGGAACAGGTGCAGTTGGTTTGCATTTTAAGAAGAAAGGTTATAAGGTTATTGCAAATGATATTCAGTATTATAGTTATGTTTTGAATAAACATTATATTGGTAATCATAAGCCTTTAAAATTTTTGAAATTGTTAAATGAAATTCATGGTTTGGAAAAAATAAAAATTGAAGATAGAAAGAATTTTGTTTGTGAATATTTATCGAAATTAAAATTTGTAAAAGGTTTTATTTATGAAAATTATTGTTTAGGCGGAACAAAAAATAAAAAAGAAAAAAGATTATATTTTTCAGATGAGAATGGAATGAGTTGTGATGCTATTAGACAAAAAATTGCGGAATGGAAAGATAAAAAACTTATTAATGATAATGAATATTATTTTTTATTAACATCATTATTAGAGGCAGTAGATAAAAGTGCTAATACAGCCTCTGTTTATGGAGCATTTTTAAAAAAATTAAAAAAATCTGCTTTAAATAATTTTGTTTTAAAACCAGTTAGTTTGTTTATAAATGATCAAGAACATCAAGTTTTTAATGAAGATATTAATACAATAGTTGAAAAAATAAAAGGTGATATTTTGTATTTAGACCCTCCTTATAATCATCGACAATATGCTTCAAATTATCATATTTTAGAAACTATTGCTAAATATGATAATCCTGAAATTCATGGAAAAACTGGTTTACGAGATTATCAAAAACAAAAATCATTATATTGTTCACGAGTAGAAGTAAAAAAGGCTTTTCAAGATTTGATCTTAAAAGCAAAGGTTAAATATATTTTTCTTAGTTATAACAATGAAGGCTTAATGACACTTAGTGATGTTAAAGAAATTATGAGTGAACGAGGTGAATATGGATTTTTTGCAAAAGAATATAATAGATTTAAAGCTGACAAAACAAACAATAGAAATCATAAAGCTAGTAAAACAATTGAATATTTACATTATGTAATTTGTAATTAATCTTATGTCTCAAAAAAATAAACAAGTTTTTGCTAGTGAGGTGATGAATAGGAAAGTTGAAGAAATTTGTAATAAAATTCAGGATAAAGAATTGAAGAGATTGTTTTCTAATTGTTTTTTTAATACATTAAAAACTACAATTAATTATCAAGAAAAAAAAGGAACTCCTTATACTTATGTGATTACAGGGGATATTCCTGCTATGTGGTTGCGAGATTCTGTTGCCCAGGTTTGGCCTTATTTAGATTTTGTAGATAAAGATGAAAATATAAGAAAAATTTTTCAAGGGCTTATCAATCAACAAATTGAATGTATTTTGCTTGATCCTTATGCTAATGCTTTTTTGCAAGACGATGAAGGTTTAAAAGTTTTTGAAAAAAAATGGGAGCTTGATTCTTTGTGTTATTTTATTCGTTTGTCTTATTTTTATTGGAAAAAATCAGGTGATAAAAAAGTCTTTAATGATAATTGGCAAAGGGCAATTGATTTGATTATAAAAACTTGGCAAGAGCAAAGTGATTTGGCGACAATGGGTGTCTATAAATACAAAACGAAAGGAGCTTGTCCTGATATTTTGAGCTTAAATGGTTTTGGAAATCCTGTAGCTAAATCTTCTTTAATTCGTTGTGCTTTTAGACCATCTGATGATGCTTGTATTTTTCAATATTTGATACCAGCTAATTGTCTGGCTGTTGTTAGCTTACTTCAATTAGCTCAAATGTATAGAGAAATATTTCATAATCAAGGAAGGGCGGATTTTTTTGAAAATTTTTCTAATAATATTAATCAAGATATAGAGAAATATGGAATAGTAAAAAATTTAGATGGTGATGATGTTTTTGCTTATGAAGTAGATGCTTTTGGTGGGCAAGTCTTGATGGATGATTCTAATATTCCTAGTCTTTTGTCTTTGCCTTATTTTGATTATTTAAAAACTGATAATCAAGTTTATAAGCTTACTAGAAAAAATATTTTAAGTAAAAATAATCCTTATTTTTTTCAAGGGGATAGTTTAGCTGGTATAGGAAGCTCTCATACCGAACAAGGAAATATTTGGCCATTAGGTATTATTATGCAAGCCTTGACTAGTGCTAATAAAGAAGAAATTGATTTTTGCTTGAATATTTTAAAAAATAGTCATGCAGGAACTTATCTTATGCACGAATCTTTTTCTAAAAACAATCCAAATGTTTTCACTAGGCATCATTTTGCTTGGGCTAATTCTTTGTTTGCGGAATTGATAATGAAATTTTTTGCTATTTAGATTAATTTGTGTTAAATTATTATTAATATTTTTATTTTTTATGAAATTAAAAATAGCAGTTGTTCAATTTGAAATTAAGCAATTACAACAAAAAAGAAATCTGGATAAAATTGAAAAATTTATAAAGCAAGCTTCAATTGATAAAGCTAATATCATAGTTTTTCCAGAGGATTTTATAACAGGTCCTATAGAAGGGGAAGAAAAATTTGCTGATTCTGAAAATAAATATAAAAATTATTTTAAAAAATTAGCAATTAAATATAAAATTGATATAGTCACAGGATCAATAATTGAAAAATATAAAGATAATTTTTACAACACTACTTACTATATTGACGCTAAAGGTAAAGTTAAATCTAAATACAAAAAAATTCATCTTTGGCATCCAGAAAAAAAATATTTTACTTCAGGAAATAACATTTCTGTTTTTGAAAGTAAATATGGTAAGATAGGATTAATTATTTGTTGGGATTTAATTTTTCCGGAAATGTTTATAAAAATGATGAAAAAAGGAGTTAATATAGTAATTTGTCCTAGTTATTGGTGTTATGGAGATGCTGGAAAAGGTTTAAAATATGATATTAATTCGGAAATAAAATTGATTGATTCATTATGTGTTTGTAGGGCTTTTGAAAATGAAATTATTTTTGTTTATTGTAATGCTGCAGGTGGATGTGAAGATAATAAATTAAAAAACAAATTAATTGGGCATTCACAAATTACAATTCCTTTTAATGGAGTTGTCAAAAGACTTGATCATAATAGAGAAGAAATGTTTATTCAAGAAATAGATACGGCTATTTTAAAAGATGCAGAAGATGTTTATAAAATAAAAGATTCTAAATAATTATAAAAAAATATTATTATAAATATTATGTTCAAAATTAAAGAATTAGATAATAAAATAAAGTTGATTACAATTCCTAATAATAGTACCAAGACAGCGACAGTTTTGATAATAGTTGGGACAGGATCAAAAAATGAAAATAGAAATAATAATGGTATTTCTCATTTTTTGGAACATATGTTTTTTAAAGGTGCAAAAAAATATCCAACAGCAATAGCTCTTTCTTCTGAGCTTGATTCAATGGGGGCAGATTATAATGCTTTTACAGGAAAAGAATATACAGGTTATTGGATAAAATCTGAAGGCACAAAAGTTGAGAAATCAATTGAAATTGTAAGTGATATGTTGCTCAATTCAAAAATGGAAGAAGAAGAAATAAATAGAGAAAAAGGGGTGATTATTGAAGAATATAATATGTATGAAGATAATCCAATGATGAGTATTGAAGATGTTTTTGAAGCTTGTCTTTATGGTGATACTTCTGCTGGCTGGGACACTATTGGGACCAAGGAAAATATTAATAATTTTTCTAGAAAAGATTTTGTTGATTATCTAGAAGCTCAATATAATCCTGCTAATGTAGTTGTTTGTGTGGCTGGAAACATTGATGAAGAAAAAGTAGAAGATTATGTAAAAAAATATTTTGTAGTTTCTGAATTTAATCAAAGGGGAGATAAGTTTCAAAAAAAAGAAAAAGTAATAGAAAAACAAGTTAAGCCAAAAGTAAAATTAAAATACAAAAAAACAGATCAAGCACATATTGCCTTGGGAGTTCGCACCTATGATTATCTTCATGCTGATAATGATGCTTTGAAATTATTAGCTTTGATTTTAGGAGGTTCTATGAGTTCTCGGCTTTTTATAAATTTACGAGAACGAAAAGGTCTTGCTTATTATGTTTTTGCGAGTTTGGAAAAATATACTGATTGTGGTTATTTGTATACAAGAGCTGGAGTTCCTGTTGATAAGGTTGAAGAGTCTATTCAAATTATTTTAGATGAGTTTGAAAATTTGAAAAATGAATTAGTTAGTGAGGCTGAATTGCAAAAAATGAAAGATTTGGTTGCAGGTAAATTAGCTATAAAATTAGAGTCTTCTGATAATGTTGCTAATTGGTATGCTAGTCAAGCTATTATGCTTAATACAATTGAGCAAGAAAGAAAAATTTCTGATGATGATAGAAAAATTTATACAGCTGAAGAAGTGATTGATGATTTTAGAAAGATAAGTGTACAAGATATTCAGAGAGTTGCCTGTGATATTTTTGTAAAAGAAAAATTAAATTTGGCAATTATTGGTCCGTTTAAAAAGAAGAAAGATTTTGAAAGGATTTTGTTGAGATAGAAAAATATATAAATTTTTGTATTTATTTTTTTTCAAAAATTAAGCCATTAAACTCTAAAACACGGCATAATATTATTGGATGAATTAAGCTTGGTTTTTTATGATAAAATATTAAGTTTTGAATTAAGATCGTAATGGCGAGTAATTTTTGAAAAAAAATAAATACAAAAATTTATAATTAAAATATTATATAATTATGGATTTATTGAAGAAAACAAAAGATATTTGTCAGGAAAATAATATAAAACCGACTCGTTCTCGTGGTCAGAATTTTTTAGTTAAAGAAAGTATTTATGATGATATTATTGAAAGTTCTGAATTAAAAAGTGATGATGTCGTGCTAGAAGTTGGACCTGGGCTTGGGTTTTTAACTAGAAAACTGGCAAATAAAGTGAAAAAAGTTTATGCTGTTGAGCTTGATGAAAAATTAGCAAAATTGCTTGAAAAAAATTTAAAGGAAGAAAAAATATCTAATGTAGAAGTTGTAAATATAAATGCATTAGATTTTGACTTCTATAATTTAGGGTACAGGGGATCTTATAAAATAGTTGCTAATTTGCCTTATAATATTAGTTCTATTTTTTTGCGAAGATTTTTATCTGATTTTGCAATTAAGCCTGATTTATTGGTTTTGATGCTCCAGAAAGAAGTTGCAAAAAGAATAATTGCTCAAAAAGGTGAAATGAATTTGCTTGCTATTTCTGTTCAGTTTTACGCAGATGCACAAATTATACAAGATGTAGTTAAAGAAAATTTTTGGCCTATCCCACAAGTTAATTCAGCAGTGATTAAAATAAAAAGAAATTTAGATTTAGTAATTGACAAAAAAGCAGAAAAATCTTTTTTCCGTTTAGCAAAGGCAGGTTTTGGTGCGAAAAGAAAAATGTTGAAAAATAATTTAGCAAATTTTTATAAACTTAAAGTTGAAGAAGTTTTGGAAATTTTTAATAAAATAGGATTAGCAGATAATGTTCGGGCACAAGACCTAGATTTGCTTGATTGGAAAAACTTAAATAATTTTTTAGATTAATTTATGAAACAATTTTTTATTTCTCGAAAAGATATTTTTTTGTTTTTTATTAGTTTTAGTTTTCTTTTATCACTTTTTTTAACAGTGATAGCAGATAATGAGATTGATCAACAACAATTTTCAGAAACTATAAATAAGGTAAATGATTATGCTTCTTCTTCTGTTATAGATATTTATTTATCAAATAATAATGAAAAAATATTTTGGGATGTCAATGGTTATTCTCCTTTAGGAATTAAAGTTCTTTGGTCTAAACAAGAAAATCCGACTTATCCAACAAGAGAAGGCGATAAATATCATTATTTTACTAATCAAAATACTTATAGTGATACTATAACTAATTTTGCAGGTGATGGATATTATTATGTTAGAGTTTGTGAATATAATGAAAAAGTTTGTGGAGTTTATTCTAATCAAATAAAAGTTTATTTAGGTTCTCTTGGTAATCTTAATTATGTTATTTCTCAAAATACTGAGAAAATGAATATAGCTACAACTACAATAAAAAATGAAATTTTAGAATTAGAAAAAAAAGATTTTAAAATAGCACAAATAGTTTCTACAACTTCTTCTTCAATTCTGAAAAATGAAACTAAAGATAAAATAAATAAAGCAATATATTTTATAAATAAAAATAAAGAAGTATCTGAAAAAGTTAAAATAACAGCTTATGCAAGTTTTAGTTTTAATGAAATCAAATTTAAAGTATCAGGAAAAAAAGAAAAAGTTTATCCAGCAAAATGTATTTTAAACAGTTGTTCTTTTGATTGGGATGTAGAAAATTTTCCTCAAGGAAAATATACTATATCTTTAGACGCTTTAAAAGATGGTGTTTATTATAAGGATGATTTTGATATTATTTATAGAAAAAATGAAATTGTAACAAAAGATAGTTCAACAGAAAAAAATGAAACTTTAGTAGAAGTTGAAATACCTTTAGTTTGTAAAAATTTAAATATTTTAAATCAAGAAAATTGTGATAATTTTTTATTATTACCAAGTATTTGTCAAGAATATGGAATTAAAGATAAAAACAATTGTTTGTTGTTTACAAATTTTCCAAAAGAATGTCAAATAAATAAAATGACAAGTGAACAAAGTTGTGCTAATTTTTTAGGCGTATCAGGTGTTTGTTTTAAAGAAAAAATTTATAATAAAGAAGATTGTAAAAATTATAATCTAAAAATTAATATGCCAGAGCTTTGTCAACAAAGCGAATTTTTAAATCAAGAAGATTGTAAAAAATTAATTTTGTCAGAATTTTTAGCGCCAGATTGTCTTGCTAATAATATTAATTCAAAAAAAGAATGTAATGAGTTTTTAAAAGAAAAAAATAAGGAAGAAAAATTAGATCAAAAATGTTTAGATATTGGAATTAAAGATCATGCAAAGTGTAATATTTATTTAAGTCAGAGTTTAGATAAAGAATGTATAGCCCTTAGTTTGAATGTACAAGAAGAATGTGAGCAATTTATTTTGAGTAAATATAGCCTTGCTGAGTGTTTTGAAATTGCTGTTTATGAAAAAGCAGAATGTGAAAATTATTTATTTAATAAATATATTAATAAAGCTAATTGTACAAAAGATAATTATTGGGGTTGTTTTAATGTTGTAGAAAATAATTTAGGAAAAATTGTTAAAAAAGAAAATAAATTTAATGAATTAGAAAAGATTATTAATAATAAAGAAACTGTAAAAATAACAGAATTTCCTAATGAAAAAGAATTAACTCCATTAAAAAATGAAAAAGAAATAATTTTTAAGGTGCTTAAATCTGAAAAAAATGTAATTATTAAAGAAAATAATTTTGTTCAAACTTCTCCTGTAATTTTAGTTATTGACAGTGATGAAGATGGATTAAGTGATGAAGCAGAAAAAAGATTAGGAACTGATTTTTCTAATCCTGATACTGATAATGACACTTATCTTGATGGAGAAGAAGTCGCTCTTGGATATAATCCTTTGGGATCTGGAAAACTAGAACAAGAAATTTCAGCAATTGATAAAGCTATTTTGAATAATGAAACTATTGAACAACCAAAAGATAAGGGTATGGTAAATGATAATTTTGTTGTAGAAAAGATAGATAACAATCTTGATCAAAATATTGATTCTGTTTATGCGATTAATGGAAAAAGTACACCAAACACAATTATTTCTCTTTATATTTATTCTGATGTTCCGATGTTAGTTACTGTGAAATCTGATCAATATGGTAATTGGAAATATGAATTAAAACACGAATTAAATGATGGTGAGCATGAAGTATATGCAGTTGTAAATGATGAAACTGGAAAAATAAAAGAAAAAAGTTTGGCAATGAATTTTTTTGTCAAAGAAGCTAGGGCTGTTTCAGTTGATGATTTTATTGCAACCATTAACCCTAATGCACATGATGAGTTAAGTGAAAGTGAAAAAATAACTTCTTCTTATGTTTTTATTAGTTTAGTTTTAGTTGGTTTTGCTATATTTTTGTTTGTTATTATGTTAGATATAATTAAAAAATCAAAAATAAATTTAAAGAAAAATTAAAAATGTTAAAAAATTTTTTAGAAAAAAATAAAGAAATTTTTCAGCTTGTTTATGGTATTTTTTTAATTATTTTAATCCCATTGTTGATTACTTACAACACTGTTTTTATTATCAAAAAATATAATGAAAATTTTGATACAACATTACAAAGAAATGCTTTAACAACAGGAAGATTAATTGCTGAAAATTTAAAAGAAGATCTTTCAAATGATATAGTAGTGCAAGAAAAAGTTGAGGAAATAATTAAAAATAATAAAGTTATAGAGAATTTAACAATTCTAAAACCAAAAGATGATAATTTTTTGATTATAGCATCTTCTGAAAAAAATTTAATTGGCAATGAATTAAATTTTCCTTATTATAGTCTAGCGTGGACACAAAATAATTATGATAGTTTGGTAACAGATTCTTTTAATCTTGCAAAAAATTTAAGCAAAGAAGAAAATAATTTTTTTAATACTAATAATCATGAAAGATTTTGGATTTTAGCAATGCCGATTAATGATTATGAAGGCAAAAAAAGTGCTTTGTTGAGTGTTAAAATATCTTCTCAAGTAATTGATAGTTTGACTAAACAAAGTAGAGATTCGTCTTTGTTTTTGCTTGTTATAACTATTGCTATCGTAATTATGTTTTTACTGGTCGCTGTTCGTTTGTGGGATTATGTTTTGCTTTATAAAAAGATTAAAGAAGTTGATGCAATGAAAGATGAATTTATTTCTATGGCATCACATGAACTAAGAACTCCAGTCACAGGTATTAGAGGTTATGCGTCAATGATTTTAGATGGGAGCTTTGGTAAGGTCAATAAAAAAATCAAAGAAGCTGTGGAAATAATTGCTAATTCATCAGAACGATTAGCTGTTTTGGTTGAAGATTTATTAAATGTTTCAAGAATTGAGCAAGGTCGTTTGAGCTTTGAAAAAAAGAAATTAAATCCTTTTAAGATTATTAGTGAAACTGTCAATGAACTTGATATTCAAGCCAAAGCAAAAAATCTTAAATTAATTTTTAAATCACAAGAAAAAGATTTGCCAATAATTGAAGTTGATGAAGATAAGCTTAAACAAATTTTGATTAATTTGATTGGTAATTCTATTAAATATACAGAAAAGGGAAGTGTAGAGATTTTAACGACAATAAAAGATAATAAATTTGAGATTAAAATAAAAGATACAGGTATCGGAATGTCAGAAGAAGAGCGAAATAATTTGTTTAAAAAGTTCTATAGAATAAAAAATGAAAAAACAAAAAATATTACAGGCACAGGGTTGGGTCTTTGGATCACAAAGCAGATTGTGGAAATGATGAAGGGTAAAATCAGCGTGGAGTCTATTAAAAATGTAGGAACACAAATTAGTGTTGAGTTTTTTGTTAAGTATTAAGTATTTTGCATTTTTTTAAAAAAAGCGACTTTGTTGTAAAGTCGCTTTTTTGTTTTAAAATTTTTTTATCTAGCAAAGAATGACATCTTTGAAGATAAAATTCCTGCTAAATTTTTTAGCAAATCCGTGTCCTTGTCATAGGGTGAATAATGTTCTTGATCATGATGACCGAGATTTAAACTCCCAATAATTTCAATATAATCATCCTCATATTGAATAATTAAAGGGATGATTGCTATAGATTTTATTAGTTGAGGAGATTTCACAGGAAACAATATTGAATACTTATTTAAATCTCCATTGTCAAGAAAAGTTTCAGAAACACCCATTATAGTTTTGTTAAAATCTTTTTCAGACACAAAACTTATTCTTGTTTCCATATCAAGATTTTTTATTTTTAATCCTTGAACAATGAACTCAGAAAATCTTCCTTCCGCGATGAACGATATCCAGAAATTTATTTTTTTAAAATTATTTTTTAAATTTTTGAAAAGTCTTTGAAATAGATCAGGAAAACTTTTTGCCTTATTAATATCTTCAATAATAGCATTAAATTTCCTGCTAGCTGTTCTATCAGACTCAATAATGTTTTTTAATTCATTAGTAAGTTTATAATAAACTTCTAGTTTTTGTTGTAGTTCTTCTATCCTTTCTCTTTGTTTTCTGTTTTCTTCTTGTAATTGTTTGAGTATTTTTTTTAATCCAAGTTCATTCATTGTTGTGCAAATATCATTGTTTTTCATTTTTTATTTTCTCCTTTTTTTATAAATTCATTTTTCAATAACCCATTTTTTAAATAAGGTATTAATTCTGCAATGGCAACTTGAAAAGTCTCATCATCATCTTCTTGCCTAGATGCACACAAAGGTATGCAATCAAGATAAGCTCCTCCAAATTTTGTCATTACCCAACAATTATCTCTTCCTACAATATGAAATACTTTTCCGCCCAAAGCATTGACCATATTTACTATTTCTGCTTTTGGTTCTGGGTAACACTCATTTAGGACAAAAGTATTTGAAGAAAAATAAGGTACATATTCAATTAATGCACCCGATAATTCAATGATTATATGAGAAATTTTTTTTAGCTCAATGCTATAAAAATCTTTGTATATATCTGAATTGTCAATATCAATCTCGTAAACATCTCCAGAATATTCTCTTTCCCATAATTCTTCCATTAAAGAATTTCCCACATGTCCTTTTCTTCCAAAAATGACAAGAGGGCAATCTTTTGACAAATTTTCAATCTTTTGTAGAAGTGAAACAGATTTGCAAACTCCGATCACAGTTGTCTCTGCTTCATATAAACTGATATTAATGCCAAGTTTTTTATCAATACTTGGTAAAATACCAGCTTTTGTAATAACCTCTACTCCAATTATTTCAGCTATTTCTGAAACTTTTTGATGAATTTTTTCTAATAATTCTTTTGATTTTCCTGTTTTGTAATTTTCTGATCTATAGCCAAAATTAGTTTCGGGCAAAGCTGTTGCAAAGACTATGCTTATAACCCCGTTTTGATTAATGAAATTAATCAAAATCAACCAATTATGCTTAATCATCAATTCTGCGTGAAAATTAAATACAAAATTATCCCGATATTTTTTATTCGCAGGATAAACAAGAAATAATGATCTTATAGGTTTGTTTTTTTCTATTTTTATTTTGCTTTTTAGCTCAATGAAAAAAAACAAGGTTTTTATCAAAACAAAACTTATAGGATGATATAACCACCATTTTTTCTCTTTTTTGTTGAATTTACCTAAAGCCTTTATAAATCTTTTCCTCAATACAATATTAGTAACCAAAACTACACTTTTTCTGAAAAAACTAACAATTATTTTTTTCATTTTTATCTCCTTTTTTATTTTTTTTTAGTATTGTAAAGAACAGTTAATTAGCTTTTTAAATATTACATAATTTTATGATTTTGTCAATTTTTTATAACAATTGTTATTTTAGGTTGACAATTACTTAAAAATAGTATAGGTTAAGAATATAGAATAAATATAAAAATAAACAAACAAATAAAATTTAAATATAAGGAGGATGTTATGGAAAAAGTTCTTTTGATACAATATGATAATGGTTTTATGGTAATGTTAAAAGTTGATCGTTGGCGTGATGAGGACTTTTTTGCACAGCATAAAATTATTGCTATGCACAAAGTTGGTTCTCCGCAGATAAAGTGGAGTGAAAAAGTTATGGAAAAAAACAATGAAAAATTTTTTCCAGAACAAAATTTTCTTAATGAAAGGAGGCAAGCTTTTGCTTAAAAAAATAAAGCCGTAATTACAAAATTACGGCTTTTGACTTTTATAATAATTTTAACAAAAAAATTTGACACAAAACTTAAATTAGAGTATTTTATAATTAGAATAAAATAATTTTTATTTTGTTCAAATAAAAATAAATAATTAAAATAAAAAAAAGGAGGTCATTATGACCAACTCAATCAAAAGATTTATTGATTTCATTGAGGATTTTATTCGTAAAGTCCTTGAAGACAAAAACAGAAAAGGCGGAGATGACAATTTTTTTTCTCCAAATTTTCATTCTCGGACTTTTGCTTGAAGGAGAAGTCCAAAATGCAAAAAAACAAAAAGCCGTAATTACAAAAATTACGGTTTTTCATTTTTTTGTTTTTGTTTATGAATTTTGCTATAATGTTGATATATAATTATAATAAAATTATTTTGATTTAATTTGTAAATAAAATTTATGTTAGAAAAAAACAAGATTCAAGAATTTATTGATTTAGTTATTGAAAAAGCAGGTTTTAATAATATGCCTGTTGATTTTTTGGATGAGTATAGTGATCGCTTAACCCAAGAAGCTTACAAAAGAATGGGGATTGCGGTGATGGATGAGCTGGCTGTGGAAAAGATTGAGGAATTTAATGAATTATCAGAAAGAGAGGGTGATAATAATGAAGTAATTAATGAATTTTTAAAGGCAAATATTGAGAATTTTGAAGAAAAAATGGCAGAGGTTTTAAGAGAGTTTGCTGAGGAAGTGATTAAAAAAGCGCAGGAGCTGGGATAGATTATTTGGGCTAATTGACTGAATTATTACAAATTCAGTCAATCAACTGACGGAATTTGTAATAATTCAGTCATTGTAACTGGTTACTGAGTACTGTCATCCTGAAAAATTTTTTGTAGTGAAACGGAAAAAAATTTATTCAGGATCCCATTGCTATTGAATCAAGTTTTTCAGTAAAATCTAAATTAGTACTATATTTTGTGGGATTCTGAATCTCCGCTATTGCTACGTTCAGAATGACAGTGACCAGTTACTAGTCATTTCGTTGACAAAAAGTAAAAAAAATGGTAAAATAAATTTATAAAAATGATGATTTCTTAGTTGTTGATCAGGATAATTTTTTTGAGTTTATTGTTTAAATATTTAGTTTTTTAATATATTTATATGAGTAATATTGAAAATATGAATAATAATAATGAAACAATTAAAAAAGATGATGGTGTTGAAGAATTGGGAGAAGTTGATATAGAAAAGCTTATAGAAAAAAAAGAAAATTTAAAAGAAGAAAGAGAAAAAAAAGTTAAAGAAGCTAAAATTTTTTTTAAAGATATTAAAAAGGCGATTGTTGATATTTTTAGTATTATTAATTCTTATAATTCATTAAATAATTCATTAAATAATTCATTAAATAATTCATTAAATAATTCATTAAATAATTCATCAAATAAATCAATTAAGGACGCGATGGAGCATCAAATAAGTGTATTAATTAATAAAGCTATAAAAGATCAGCCAAATAGATTAAAAAAAGTATTAGGTTATGAAAAATTTATTAGAACTTTAGAAATTAATGAAAATGATAATAAAAATGGAAATAAAATTAATTTATTTAAAATTAATTCTTTCGGTGACAAAGAAAATAAAAATTTAGAAAATTTAGAAAATTTATATAAAATTATTGATTATTTAAAATCATATTTTGTAGAAAAACAAGAAATTTTAGAAGAAAAATTTAAAACTATTGATGATTATGAAAATGGTAGAAAAAATTTAGAAATCATAGAAAGTGGAATTAAAAAAATTCAAGAACTTACAGGAGAAAATTCTAAAGATAAAAATTTATTTAAAAATTTATGTAATGAAATTATTCATTTAAATTTAAAATTGCAAAAGACACAAGATGAAATTAATGAAAGAAATTCTAAAACACAAGAGCAAAATAATCAGGAAAATAAAGATCAAATTTTAAATAGTAATAAAGATTTATTTGTAAAGAATACAAATGATGCAAGTAAAGAAAAAAAAGAAATAAGTGTTGATAATTTTGAAAAAGAGTTTAATGATTTTAAAAATAGTGAATATTATGAAGATTATGAAGATGATTTTAAATATAATTTTTTAAAAAATCTTTTGCTTGAAATAAAAAAAAGCAATATAGAGGTTGATAATAATTTAAGTAAATTAATTGGTGAAATTTTAGATGAGATTGATAAATTAGAAGAAGAAAAAAAAAGAAATAAAAAATTATATAACAATAAAGAGCAAAAAAATAAAAATATAGAAGAAAATAAGGAAGTTGATATTGAAGAAGATGTTCAAGATTTGCCAGATTTTCAATTAGATGAAGATAATAATGAAGAAAAAAAAGATAATATTGATGATCTTGATTTTGAAAATTATGATTTTAGTTTAGCAGAAGAAGATGATCAAGTTGTTGATTCTAATAAAGAAAAAGATAATAGTGAATTAATAAGTCAAGAAGATATAGATAAGTTACTTGAAGGTACTGATGAAGAAGATGAAGATATTCTTAACGACATTGAAGAAGAAAATTTTGATGATATCAATGGAAATGAAAATTTAGTTGGAAATAATGAAGATGTTGAAGAAGTTTTTGTAGATGAAGAAAATTCAGCTAATGAATTATTGAGAAAATTAGGTGTTTTTGTTTCAGAAAAAGATTTTAAAGAAAAATTAAAAGCAGAGATTGTGAATAATGAAGAAATAAAATTAAGTGATGAAACAAAAAAGGAAATAGAGAGAATTTTTAGTGAATTAAATATTGACATTGAAAATGATGAAAAAGAAAATGTTTTAAAAAAAATTATAGAAGAAATACAAATAGTGTCATCTTCTGTCTTGGATTGTGAAATTGAACGAGAATTTTCTAAATTAACTTATCATAAAAAAGAATTAGGAACGGCTATTGGCATAGGAGCGATAGCTACAGCTGTTAATTTTGGCATTCGTTCTTTTGGTGGAGGAACAATCAAAAATGTTTTAGGAACTATTGGAAGTGGAGCTGTTATGGGTGGAACTGGTGGATATATTAGAGCGAAAATAAAAGAATATTTTAATCCAGTTTTAGAAAATATAAAAAAGAAAAATTTAGAAAAATTTGAAAAAATAAGAGAAGAAAAAATTAAAGATGTTTTAAATGATAAAAATTTGAGGTTGATTGCTATACAGTCTATAAAAAAACAAATTTTAGTAGAAAAAGGGTTATATGAAGAAAGTAAAGATGACAATAAGCAATATGTAGAACATTTCTTAAGTCAAAATAATATTGAATTTTCAATAGATAGTGAAAAGGAAAAATTTGTTAAGAGTATCCAGCTTTTAAATTCTATTTCTGCTGAAAGTGATAAGAAGTTAGAAGATGTTATTAATTACAAAGGATTTGATTTGTCAAAAATAACTAAAAATGAAACATTAAATAGTACAGCTATTGGCTCGGTAGTTGGTGGAGTTGTCGGAGCTGTAAAACATTTTCCTGCTAGCAATCTTCTTTCAGGTGCTGTTGGTGGTCTTATGATGGGAGGAACTATTGATCGTATTTGGCAGAAAAAAAATACAGATAGAAAAATAAAAGATTTTTTAGGTAGAGTGGATGAATTGGAAGAAAAAATTAATAATAATGAAACTTTAGGTGATAATAGACGAAGCATAAAAACAAAAAGAGATAATTTATTTAGAGAAATGAAGATTTATTTGGAGCAGGGTTTACTTGATAAATATCCTCTTGAAAGACAAAAAGTGATGAATATTTTAATTAATAATTTTGTTGCTAAAAGAGTTTTTAAAGAATCTTCTGAAATTATTTTTCCTGAAAATGTACATAATGAAAATAAAAAATTAGAATATGAAAAAAAGATAATAAATAAATTCAAGAAAAGTTCTTGGAGATCTTTTATGTCTTATACGGCTGGTGCTAGTATTGGTTTGGCAATTGGTCAGGCTAGTAATTGGTTACATGAATCAGAATTGCTTAATTTTTCAAAAGAAAATAATGATAATTTAGCTAAAGAGGAAAGTGATCAACAAAAGACAGAATTAAAAGTTGAAGAAGAAAGGACAAATAATAAGTTATCTTCTTCTAGTGGCATTAATAATGGAGCGAATAACTCTCCTGTTAATCCAGATTTAGATAATTTAGAAACAAAAAATTCTGACTTGGATGAAGAATATAAAAAATTTAAAACAGCAGGAGCAGATTATATTAAAGATTTAGATCATAATCAAAATATAGTAGAACAATTTAAACAAGCTGAAGGTAAATTTTTGGAAAAAAATTTTTCTGATAACTTTAATAAAAAATCTGATTCTAATTTTCAAATAAATAATAATATAAAAATACAAAAAGGTGATTCTGTTTGGTCTGTTGCTGAGAAATATTTAGGAAATCATCCAGAGTTAAAAGGTAATTATAGCATTGATAAAGTAAAAGATGTAATAGTGGCTGATCCTTCTAAATACGGATTAAAAAGTGATGTTGATTTTAATAAAATGAGTATTGAAGATTTGGAAAAAATTAAATGGCAAGATGCTTTTGATGATGCTTTTTCTAGTGAAGAGCCAAAAGATATTTCAAGTAATTTAAATAATAGTAATGTAACAAATAAGGAAGAAATTATTCATAAAACAAGTCATAGTGAAAAATTTAAAAAAGATTATGAAATAGTTGATGGTGAAAGATTAAGAGTTATGGAAAAACCAATTGCAGAAAAGTCTGCTGAGTATGTTGAAAATTGGCATGGAGCGGAACAAGAAAAACATAGGATAGTGAGATTTGACAATAAGTATGATTTAACTATTGAAGCAATTGATGATAATGGGGTTAAGGGTGTTCCAGATGGTGTGCCTGATAAAGTTTTGATTAGTCAAGGTGATTTTAATAAAATTATTGAAAAAAGTTCTTTTGAGTCTGAAAATAGCTTTATTAGTAGAATTATCAACGAAACTCAAGCGACTATAAGTAACAAAGAAAGGATTTTTAATAATTTTGCTGATCAATATTTTGTAGAAGTTGATGATATGAAAAAAGCAGGAATTGGCATTTTTGATAACGAGGATAAAATTAAATTTAAACTTGATTTTTGGCAAAATAATCCTGATCAACTTCATAATCCACAAGAAGTAAAAGAATTTTTTCATAAAGTTGATATAATTGGAATAGATGTTTCAAAAATCCAAAGATCTTATGAAAAAAATGCATTAGATTTTATCTTGGATAATAGATATATAGACGAAACAAGGATTTCTCAAATTGTAAATATTTATACTAATAATCAAGATATTTTGAGTAATAATATTGATTGCACAAAAATAAATTCATATTTTGATCATATAAAAGATATAAATGATCCTGTAAAACAAGCAAGTATTGTAGCGTTAGTAAGTTCTGGTAGTGATAGTTTGTTTGAAGAGAAAAAAGATATTCTTAAAAATATTGTAGGCAATGATTTTGTTGATGATTATTTGAAAGGATTGAAAATAAGTCGTGAGGGTGGGAAAATTACTTTTGTTCTTGATGTTATTGGTAATGGCTCTGATTTGAATTGTGTTTTAGAAAATGGCAAAGCAAAGGTTTCGTGGAATACATTTTCTTTTGGTCAAGAAAAAGTTTTTGATTTTAAGGAAGGTAAAAAAATGGAAGATGTTGTAAAATATATGGAAACTTTAGCAAAAAGAGAGAATATTACAGATGATAGTATGCGTGGAAGATAAAGATTTTATTTATTTTTTGACTTTTTTCTTTTTATATAGTAATATTTTCATAAATAACTTAATAATTTGTTTTAAAAGCTTTCCTTTTTTGGATAAAGGTAGGTTTTTAAATTAGAAAAAATTTGTATGTCGCAAGATAATATGATAAAATTAGAGTGTTCAGAATGCAAAAGAGTAAATTATTTTTCAAGAAAAAACAAAAAAACCTTGAAAGAAAGATTAAATCTAAGTAAATATTGCAAATTCTGCAAAAAACACATAAATCATAAAGAAACTAAATAGTTTTTTTAAAAAATAAAAATTATGAACGATAAAAATTATTTATCAAGAATTTTTTTAGGTATTTTATTATTTTCTATAATTTATGCCTGTTATTTGGTATTTAAACCTTTTTTAGGAGAGTTTTTAATAGCCACAATTTTGGTAACTATTTTTTATAAACCATTTGAATATATTCTAGGAAAATTAAAAGGCAGGAAAATGCTAGCTTCTTTTACTATGTGTTTGTTGATTTTTTTACTGATAGTTATACCACTTACAAACCTATTTATTTTTCTTGATGTAAAAAGTTCTTATGCAGATTTTGTTTATTATTTAAATCATGAAGGTCTGGAAGATGTTCGTTTTAAATTAGTTAATAGTCCTTTTATTGATAATTTAGGGATTTTTGGAATTAACAAAGATATTATAGGGCTTTATATGGATGATCTTGATAATCTTTATAAGATTTTTAAAGATTGGGCATTAAGTAACACAGGTGGACAGATGATTGTCAACACAGCTTCAAGTATTATAACTAATAGTTTGAGTTTTATTTTTTCTCTTTTAATAATTTTTCTGTCTATGTTTTTTTTCTTTGCTGATGGAAAACAAATGTCTCAAAAATTAATGTATTGGACGCCATTGCCAAACAAATATGATAAAAGACTTTTTCATAAGTTCAAAGAAGTTAGCTATGCGACAATTATTTCAACTTTTATCACAGCTATTTGTCAAGGATTAATTGGTGCACTTGGATTTTTTATTATCAGTTTTCCGATATTTTTTCCAGCAGTTTTAATGGCTATAGCTTCAATCATCCCATACATAGGCACAGCACTTATTTGGCTTCCAATAGGTCTTTATTTGTTATTTATTGGTAATATTTGGCAAGGTATTTTTATCATTATTTGGGGAGCGGTTTTAGTTGGTAATAGTGACAATATAATTAGAGCATATTTAATCAAAGACAAAGCAGGAGCTCATCCACTATTCGTTTTTTTCTCAATCATCGGAGGACTTTCTCTTTTTGGTTTTTGGGGAATAGTTTACGGCCCACTGATTATATCTCTGGCTGTTACTATCCTACATATTTACGAAATTGAATACAAAGATCTCCTAGAGGAGTAGCATTTTGCGGGATTGGTATAATGGTAGTACAAGGGTTTCCAACCCCGCCTTTCGCGAAAGGCGGGGCGATATTCCTACATCTTGTCTTTAAAACAAAATATGTATTACATGTATTTATTACGAAGTAAAAAAGATAATAAATTTTATATAGGATATTCATCGGATTTGAAATCAAGATTTATGGATCATTGTTCAGGAAAAGTTGATGCAACTAAAAATAGAAGACCAGTTGAATTAGTTTATTATGAATCATATAATAAAGAAGAACTAGCTAGAGAAAGAGAAAGAAAATTAAAACAATTTGGTTCAGCATATGTTGCTTTATTAAAAAGATTGAAATTTAAATAAAATATTTACAGGATTAGTACCCCGCTTTTCGCGAAAGGCGGGGCGATTCCTAAATCCTTTTTATTAATAAATTAAAATAATTAAAATAAATATTTTGCGGGATTGGTATAGTGGTAGTACAAGGGTTTCCAACCCCGCCTTTCGCGAAAGGCGGGGCGATTCCTAAATCTTTTTTATTAATAAACTAAAATAATTAAAATAAATATTTTGCGGGATTGGTATAGTGGTAGTACAAGGGTTTCCAACCCCGCCTTTCGCGAAAGGCGGGGCGATTCCTAAATCTTTTTTATTAATAAACTAAAATAATTAAAATAAATATTTTGCGGGATTGGTATAATGGTAGTACAAGGGTTTCCAAAACCTTTAGCGTGGGTTCGATTCCTACATCCCGTGCAAGGACATTTTCTGTGAAAGGTACCCGAAAGCCGAGTGTTTTTGATGGTTCGATACCCACAAGGGTCACAAAAGGCTTGTGAATATAGGAAAGTTTCATAGGTTCAAATCCTATCTCAAGTCCGTACAATTTTGATAATAATTTTAAAATTGTTATTAAATGCTTACCGCAGTGGCGAAATGGTATACGCGGTAGTTTATCAAACTATTGGGCGAAAGTCCGTGAGGGTTCGAATCCCTTCTGCGAATGGTTATTATTTTATAATAATAGTTATTTGTGGGAGGGATTTTTATTTGACCAAGAATAGTTAAAGTGGGAGAATTATTAAATAACAGAATTTTATTATTTATGACAAATTTACCTCATATAAAATTTTATAATAAATCTTCTAATGGAGATGAAACGGATGATGGTATGCCCGTTGAAATTATTGATTTAGCCCCAATCATTTCTGATAATGAAGCTATGTCAAGTTGGGCAAAACATTTAAGAAATTTATATTGTGAAGACGATAAGATTGATTCATATAGAGATGGTATAGGTAAAACCAGATCAGAATATTTGGCAGAAATGGTTTTTCCAGATTTGCCAATGACGATATCCGGAGATTTTTCTGAAATTATAGTTTCTGATTATATTGAATATGTATTAAATTATTATGTTCCAAAATATAGATACAAAAATAAAATAAATAGGAATATAAGTACCCCAGGAGTTGATTGTATAGGTTTTAAATATGCGGATATCAATAGGGTAAGTCAAGATGATGAGTTAATAACCTGCGAAGTAAAAGCTTCGTTGTCGAGTAAAGATGATTCAACACTACAGAGCGCAATTGATGATTCAGAAAATGACTATATTTTGAAAACTCCGGAGTCACTAAACGCTATCAAGCAAAGATTGTTAAATGACAACAAACAAAATGAGGCGAAGAAGATAGCAAGATTTCAAAATCCAATTGATCAGCCGTATAAGTTTATTACGGCAGCTGTTGCTGTCCACTCGAATGATAATTGGAGTGATGAAGTAGTAACCAATGCGAATGCAGGTTCGCATTTAAATAAAGATAATTTATATCTTTTTGTAATTAAAGGTGATTTGTTAATGGATTTAGCAAAAAACCTGTATAAAAAAGCTTGTGATGAAGCCTAAAGGAAAATCAATTACCACTTTAGCTGTTACTCAAGCTAAGGCAAAGAGTTATGAATATGATATTCCAGAAGAATATCATATTGATATTTCTGGTTATAATTTATACCAGTTGCTATATCTAACAATTGGTATATTGGGTGACATTTCTACTGGACAAAATATTGACGATGAAGTGGGGGGCGGCTTGTTATTCTCTGCTCAATATTTTGATTCATTGATTGTTGCTAAGCCAAATGATAGCCTATCAGATTATTATAGGTTATTAGGCGCTTGCGCTTATTATCTAAATGGATTGCCAGGGAGCGCAGTTGTTTTGACTAAAAATATAAACATAGAAACGTTGGATTTAGATGTTAATGGACTTGATATAATATTGCTGTCATTACTTAAAAAGAAAAAAATATCAGATCTTCCATTTTGCAATGAAACATATAGTGCTTTGTTGATGGAATATATTTCATCTCTAAATAGGTATTATGATGAGGGAGATAACAAGGAAAATTTAATTTTAGTTGTAGATAAATTAAAAGATATATTTTATGAATACGGAACTGATCGAGAATTGTTATTATCTGATTTAATAAAGTCTATAACGAATAAGTTTGTAAGCATTTCGCTTTGGAATACTCTGCCAAACTTTAGTTCACTCGATATAAGCTTGTGGAGTTCTTATATAAAACAGAATAGTAAAATTAAGGAACTCTGGCCATCCCAAATAAAGTTAGGCGAGGAGGACATCTTCAAGGGTCGTTCGGGCGTAATCCAAATGCCAACAAGCGCAGGTAAAACAAAATCAATGGAATTATTGATACGTTCTTCAATTATTGGCAGGGGTGTGTCGTTAGTTGTTTTAATTGCTCCTTTTCGTGCTTTATGTCAAGAAATATATTTTAGCATGAAGAATGAATTTAAAGATATGGAAGATGTTAAGATTAGTTTATCTTCTGATGTAATACAAGATGATTTGGATTTTGAAATTGATTTTATGGGAGAAAAAAATATCCTTATTTTAACACCAGAGAAATTTCTTTTTATAAATAGAAATTTTCCAGAAATTTTTAATCGTATTGGTTTGATTATATTTGACGAAGGTCATCTTTTTGATGATCCAACCAGAGGGGCACAGTATGAGCTGCTATTATCTGCTATTAAGATGAGGTTACAACCAACTTCTCAAGTTATTTTTATTTCGGCTGTAATTCCGAATGCAAAAGAGATAAGTAATTGGTTGGTGGATGATGATTCAAGGGCTATAAGTGTAGATAATTATAACCCAACTAATAGGAATATAGCATTTGTAAGTTGGCAAGACCAATTAGGTCGTCTTTATTTTGTTGATAGTAACAACATTGATAATCCAAGATTTTTTGTACCAAGACTTTTGGAAAGCAAAGAACTAAAGATAAAACCAGGAGAGAGAATACAAAGGCACTTTCCCGAATACAAGAAAGATAAGTATGATTCACAAGATATAGCGTTATTATTGGGCTGCAAGTTGGTTAATAAGGGAAGTGTAGCAATTTTTTCAGGACGTAAGAATAGTGTCGGCAAAATGATAGAAAGGGTTGTTGATGTATTCGAAAGAGAATTAGATTGTGCAAATCCAGTGGAATATAGCAATGAAAACGAAATTAGAAGATTTAGAAATTATTTTAATATTATATATGGTGATAATTCTCGATATTTAAAAGCTTCTCAATTAGGAATTTTTGCTCATCACGCAGATGTCCCAAAGGGAACAAGGTTAGCAATTGAATATGCAATGCAGAATGAGTTAATAAAATATATAATCTGTACATCTACTTTAGCGCAAGGTGTGAATATGCCGATAAAGAATCTAATTATTTCTTCACATTCCCAAAGCGGTGAGATTATTAAGACGAGGGATTTTCATAATTTAATTGGAAGGGTTGGTCGAGCAGGTTTTTATACAGAAGGTACGGTTATTTTTTCAGATCATACAATTTATGACAGAAGATCTTATTATAAAACAAAATGGAGATGGGAGGACGTAAAAAAAATATTAGATCCCAGCAAATCGGAGGCTTGTAGGAGCTTTATGTATTATTTATTTGAAGAAGAACCAAGTGATGAAACAGAAAAGATAAAGTGGCAATACAATAGAAATAATATTGAGAATGCAATTAAAGATTATTTGCTATATTTTCTTTCAGATGATTATAATGTTGAGATCTTAGATGATCAAATAGATCAATTGGTTAAATATACTTTTGCATATACAAGTTTTGAGGACGAGCAAAAGCAACAGTTGAAAGATTATTTCAAGAAATTAGCTATTGATATTTACGAAGAAGAACCTGACGGCGAAAAAAGAAAAATTTACGCTAAATCCAGTTTACCCATTAATCTCTCAAAAGATCTTTATAATTTTATTGAAAATAAAATTGCTGAAATTAATGACTGTGAAAATCCTGTTTCATTACTAAATTTATTTTGGGAGACTATTTTTAGTAAAGGTGATTTGCAAGGAAAAATAGGAGATAGTGATATTGCATTACAGTTTTGCACGCAATGGGTTCAAGGTACTTCCTATGTAGATTTACTTAATTTTTTGAAAGAAAAAGAGGTGAGAATATGGGGGTTAAATGTTGATACAGTAGTTAATATTTCGGAAAATAGTATAGGTTACAATTTGGTGCTGATAATTAGTGGTATTACTGAAATACTAAAATCAATGAATGATGTTCTGAATGAAACTGTAATAGTTAATTTTAAACTTTTACAGAAATTATTAAAATATGGATTGAGCGATGAGGTTTCAATTATAATATATGAGTTGGGGTTCACCGATAGGGCGTTGGCAATTAAAATAAAAGATTTGATTAATAATATATCGCCATTTCCAAATAAAGCAGATATAATGCTTGGGATTAATGAAAGACAAGAGATTATTCGACCGCATCTAAATGAAAACTATCCATCTTATTTTGTGGATGTGCTAAATGGTGTTATTTTTGAGTAAGTTGCTTTATAAGTAATAATTTTTTATCTTCTAAAATTAATTTACTACTTAGATTTCCAAGTATTTCTCTCTTTTCCTCAATCTTTCCATGCTCTAGAACATATTTGACATAAGCTTTTATGTCCGCGCCTTTTTCTTTTATTTTTGATTTGCCTTTTGTGTCTCCGCCTGATATAGCTGAGGCCATCATGTTAAACCTTTTTATTTCTTCTTTTATTCTTTTATATATCGCATTATCCTTGAATTCTAGTTTATCTGCCATCTCAACTATTTGATTGAGCAGTTCTTCTTCTTTGATGTATGGTTCACGGCAGTTTGTGTCTACGTGTCGGGTGCAGTGATAATACACATATCTTTTTTGACTTCCGTCTGGGAGTCTTTTTATTTTTTCTTCAGCTGTTATTGCTCCTCCATAATTTAATATTTTTGCCAATATTAGTGTATAAAATAGTTTATAAATATTTATTATAATTTTATTTTTATTTTTATTGAAATTTTAGCTTGATTTAAGGAGTTCTGAGATGTAATATATAAATATGAATAATATGAGCAAAAAACAAGAAAAATCAGAGCAAGGATTAATTAATATAATATTTAATTATCCATACAAACTCACTCTTCCCCCAACGTCATATCTTGTAAATGTTGATAATAAAATTGGTGTAGTAAGAGTAAAACATGAAAAGGGAGCGTTAATTTTTGATAGAGGTAAGACAACACAGGACACTCAAGGAAAAAATAAGTTAAAACTGATACACAGAAGAATGAATACGGGTGAGATGAAGTTTGTTCTCGAAGGAGGATCATGTTCTTACTGTGACTTTGATTTATATGGGAAAATGTATTTTCCTCAAAGTTTTACTAATATACAGGTAATTTTTCCAATTAATGATTTGCGAGCTAATCCCGTGCAGCCAGACAACTCAAAAATCATCCATGATTTAGCTGAAAAGTTTTTTAAAAGATTTCTTTTTGTTTATATGTATGTTACAGGTGATTTTACAATAAGGTATGGTGAAAAATTTAGTTTACCTAAACAAGAATGGATTAAAGTTTATAAATTAAATGATAAAGAAATAAAAAACTGGGAAAGAAACGAGAATTGGATTGTTGATTTGATGCTGAAATGCAATAAATTTGAAGTGCATCCAGGCTATAAAAAGCAGGGTGGCTTTATGTCGCAAAACATAAAATCTTTGGATTATGGAAACGCAGAAAAAAAGAATTGTACTCAAGATGTGTTTAAGAAAGCATTCTTCACGATGGCCACAAATCAGTATATACAAAATTATTATGAATTTTTATTTAGTTCAATTAGAAAAGCTCACATGGATGAAAATTATCATCTAGCATTAGTTGATTTAGCTACAGCTGTTGAAGTTGCTTTATCAGATAATTATAGTTTTTTATATTTTGCCTTGAATTACAATGCGGACAGTTTAGATGATTCTAAATTTGATAAGAAAATCGATAAATTTTCTAGATTACCATTGAAAGAAAATGGCAAAAAAACTAAATCAAGGATTAATATATATGATGATCTTAGGACTAAGTTTGAGAACAAAACAAGCAATAGTTATGAAAAATTATATGGAAATTCAGATTTAGAAAATTGGCATAAAAATGTTTGGAATATAAGACATTTGATAGTTCATAGAGGAAAAAAAGATGTTACTAAAGACGACTTTTCTTTTGCATTAAAAGTAACGCAAGCTGTTTTAAATAAGATAAAAATTGAAGAAGAAAAATTCAAGCAATATTTAGAATTATCAAAAAATGAAAAATAGAAACATTTATTAAAAAATAATAATATGGATGATAAATATTTTAATTTAATAAAAAGTTGGCATATTAAAGCTAATCAAGAAGATTATTTTTCAAAATTTACTTTTGAATATTTAGCTTTTATAGCTTTTATTAGAACACAAAAATATACTGATAGTTTTATTCTTCAGCAAAAATCAAATGGATCTGGGAGAGTTACAGATCGAGACTATATTCAAACTTTAAAAAGAGATATTTCTTATAAACAAACTTGGATTGATTTAATTGGGAGAGGTGGGAAAGAAGTTGAAATTATCAATGATTTTAAAACATATTTATCGTCATCTCCTCTAATAGTTAATGATGGTTGGTGGGATAATGATAACTATATTCGCAGTGATAACATAAATGTATTTAGTGGGGCTATTAATAATGCTGATGATTATATAAATATTATTGAGATTATTTATACATTAAGAAATAATTTATTTCATGGCACAAAGGGACCAGAGGTTGAAAGAGATAGTAAACTGATAAAATTTGCTTTTTATACTTTATCATTTTTTGTTGATAATGTTTTAATCAATATTTTTGAAAAAAATAGATTTTATCCGTTCTTTGGACATGAGTTTATTGAAAAGTTTTATGTTGGTGATGCTGAGGTAACTTGTAAACCAAATGGAGAGGGCGCGTGGGCAAATATATATGAGGTTGCTTTTTTAGCTGATAACAATTTTCCAATCTTAATTGAGAATAAAACTTTTAGTAGAAAAGATTTAATTGATAAGATTAGATTTAATTTAAGCAATGCATATGGAGTTGGCGATAATAGGTTTGATTCTATTATGTCCAGGATAATTTCAGTTATAAATGGCGATCAAGCTAAAGAAAAAATTGCGGATGAATATTTATCTGATTACTTTGAAATATATAAAAAAGAAAAGAAGAATTAATATAAAAATAATATGGGTATAGCATATAAAAATTTTTGGAGTTTGAATACTGATGAAGCGGTTGTTTCTGGAATTTTGAGAGGAAATATTAATAAGGACATTGAAGTCTTGATGCCAATGAACGCTCAAATGAAAGGTGTTGATTTAGTGTTGATGAATGTAAAAAATAAAAAATCAATAACCATTCAAGTTAAGGGTAGTAGGGCGTATGAGCCAAAACCAAGGGAGGTAAAAAAATATGGAGCTGGATCTGCTGGTTGGTTTTTCTTTCTTGAAAAAGTTGTAGGTAAAGCAACAGCTGATTATTTTGTTTTTCTAATTTATGTATTAGAAGAGGACAACGAAAAGGGTAGAAGAATAATTGAACCCCATGTCATAATAATTCCAACCTTAGATTTACAGGAAAAATCTAAAAAATATAAAAGTACACATGGAGATGACCGGTATAGTTATAAGATTTGGATTAACCCTGAAACGAAAGAAGCGTTTGATTTTAGAGATCAAAAAATGGATTTAAGCAAATATTTAGATAAAGAAGGTTTTTTATTATTAAATAAAAATTTGTAAAATAAATGTTAACCGGAGAAATATGCCAATCACTGGCTATACCAACTGCATCTTCAATATCTTCCTTCGTATGGCAGATAATTTTTTATTTGTGGCCATGGAAGTGGTTATTGGTAGTCTTGGTTTTGGGCGCTTGGGTTTTTTATGAATTTGCAACAAGAAATGGGACAGCCCACTATAATTCTGCTAATGGTTTTTCTTCTGGTTTTAATTCTTTTGTAGGAAGCGGAACATTTTTAGGGCTTCAAACTATTTTGTTATTAGGCCTTGAAAAGATATTAGGTGAGAGTGTCTATTGTATGACCTGGCCTTATGTAATTCATTTTGTAGTATTTGCTTCAACTGGGTTATTTCTCCATGCTGTTGGTTTTTGGCCGGAGCTTAGGATATTTAATAATAGGGGGAGCGGTCGCAGTAAACGTCGTAAAAGAAGGCGTTAAAGCCTATGCTATGAAAGCACGTATTTGTCAAGTTGAGAAATTATCACCCCTTTTATAGTGTCCCATTTGTCCCATTTTTGATAGAATATAGTCATACCCACAAGCCGTTGGAAAGTTCTTAGAAACCATCGGGAATCCCTTGAAAGATGAGTTCTAAACCCGAACGGGGTGCTATAATATTTTCTGTGAAAGGTACCAGAAAGCCGAGTGTTTAGGGTGGTTCGATACCCACAAGGGTGATGCACCATGGAGGGAATTGAACTTTGCAGATTTAAGTGATTTTATCAAAAGCACCTTTTAACGAAGGTGTTTTTGATTTGTGTTTACAAATAGCTAAATATTTGGTACTTTATAAGTAAAGTTTTACTATATGAAAAATAAAGCAAAGACGAGATCTAGGATTGGAGAAAACCTAAAAATAGAGCGACTTAAAAAGGGCTTTTCTCAAGATTCTTTAGCTGAGAAGGCTGGTGTTACTTTGCATGCTATTTCAAAGATAGAGACCGGTGCAACGGAGGATCCTAGAGTGTTAACCCTGGAAAAGCTGGTTAAAGCTTTAAATATCAAAATTGATGATTTATTAAAATAAAAATTATATGGCAAATAATTCAAATAATTTAAAAGAACAAGAACGGTCAGAATTGCATCGTGCAATTTGGCAGATTGTCAAGTAGATAATAATTATATTGATGCGTCTGCTGAGTTTGTTCGGGGTGGAAATAAAAACAAATTAAGTGAAGAAAATCGCAAAAAGATTCTTAATGCGTTTATTGAGCGTAAAGATGAGGAGTATTTTGTAAAAGTGGTTGATAACGACACTATTGCCGAGAATGATTATAATATTGCGGTTTCAAGTTATGTTGTGGTGGAAGATACTCGGGAGGTGGTTGATATAAAAGAACTTAATAAGGAGATTGAGAGGATTGTTGCTAGGCAGAGTGAGTTAAGGACGGCGATTGATGAGATTGTTGCGAGTCTTGAACTGTGATTATAAAATGTTTTGAAATTGATTATGGTGATTAAATGAAGACTGTGATTAAAAATATAAAAATATATGAATAATACAATTTTTGAAAAAATTAAAAAAGTTAATGAGCATGGGAGCGAATATTGGTCTGCTCGGGATTTATATAAAGTTTTAGAATATTCAGAATATAGGCATTTTTTACCAGTTTTAGCAAAGGCGAAAGAGGCATGTAAAAATAGTGGTCAAGATATCCACAACCATTTCGAGGATGTCCTCGAAATGGTCAAAATTGGGTCAGGAGGCAAGAGAGAAATAGAAAATTTATATTTATCACGATATGCTTGTTATTTGATTATTCAAAATTCTGATCCAAGTAAAGAAGTTGTTGCTTTAGGGCAAACATACTTTGCTATCCAAACCAGAAGACAAGAAAAGAGCGATGAAAGATTAGAGGATCTAAAGAGAGTTAAGTTGAGAGAAGAAATCAAAAAACATAATACTTCATTGGCAGAGGCAGCAGAAAATGCTGGAGTTAAACAGTTTGGGAAGTTTCAAAATTTTGGCTACATGGGACTTTATGGTGGCCTAAATGCTCAGGAGATACATAAAAAGAAAAACTTGAAAAAGTCTCAAAAAATACTTGATCATATGGGGAGTGAAGAGTTGGCTGCTAATTTGTTTCGAGCCACTCAGGCTGATGCAAAATTGCGAAGAGAAAATATTCAAGGTGAGGCACGGGCAAATGTGACTCATTATGAAGTTGGGAAAAAGGTAAGACAAACGATTGGGGAGTTGGGTGGTACTATGCCAGAAGAATTGCCTGGTGCGGATAATGTAGGTAATGCTAAGAAGAGAGTTAAGGGGATTGAGAAAAAAATAATTGTATAAGGATATTGAACAACTTGAAACATCCATTGAATCTTTAATTCCATTACTAACATGACAAATAATCAACAAAAAATTGAAAAACTAATTATCGAACTATGTCCTAATGGTGTAGAATTTTTAGAATTGGGGGAAATTTTTGAAATATCTCGTGGAAGGGTAATGTTAAAAGATTATTTAAAATAAAATAATGGTGAATTTCCCGTTTATTCATCTCAGACCGCAAAAAATGGTGAAATTGGAAAAATAAAAACATATGATTTTAATGGTGAATATTTAACTTGGACAACTGATGGTGCTAACGCTGGGACTATTTTTTATAGAAATGAGAAATTTAGTATTACAAATAAAAAATATGAATCATAAAATTTCAATTCGTTTCTTTAACGATCGAGAAGTTCGTGCCTTTTGGGATGAAAAAAACGATAAATGGTGGTTTTCTATTGTGGACATTGTGGCAGCCATTACCGACAGTCCGCGTCCAAGGGTTTATTGGGGAACACTTAAAAATCGTTTAAAAAAACAAAATAATGAGTTGTATTCAAAATGTATACAACTGAAACTTGTGTCTCTAGATGGTAAAAAATATGCTACTGATTGTTTTTCACAGGATGATGTTATCGCGGCGCTAAAGATAATTCCGAGCAAAAAATCTAAAGAGTTTATTGATTGGTTTGTCTATAGTGATAATAGTCTTGACGGAAAAAGTAAAACTAAAGCCTATGCTTTGTTTGAAAGTTCTCTTATCGATAGTATTGAAGTTGGCACAACCAAAGGCTTGCAACAAATTCACGCATATTTATTTGGCGGATTGTATGATTTTGCCGGGCAAATCAGGCAAAAAAATATTTCAAAAAATGGTTTTCAATTTGCGATGGCACAGTATTTGGAAAACACGCTTAAGCAAATTGAACAAATGCCGGAAGATACTTTTGAACAAATTGTCGATAAATATGTAGAAATGAATGTCGCTCATCCATTTATGGAAGGTAACGGAAGAAGTGTTCGTATTTGGCTTGATTTAATATTGAAAAAACGTCTTAAAAAATGTGTGGATTGGAGCAGAATAGGCAAAAAAGATTATATAGATGCAATGAAACATAGTTCCATAAATAGTAAAAAAATAAAAAATTTATTAAAAAAAGCACTGACTAGTAAAATTAACAATCGGGAAATGTTTATGAAGGGAATAGACTACTCTTATTATTATGAAGAAGAAGATTAGAAAGTGTTATGTAATACAGTTATAAACTTTATAAAATATGTCAAACAATAAATACAATTTAGTTGCAGAAAATACACAAAGCTTGCAGACAGCAATACGAATATTACCGAGGGAAACTGCTGACTTTTAAGGAGTTAGATAAATAAGTTTAAAGTATATGAAAAATATCAATGAAAAACTTAATGAGATTCTTTCACTTCCAGCGGAAAATGAAGTGGTTGAATGGAAGGAGGCCAAAAATGATTTTGATTTTAGAAAGCTGGGAAAATATTTCAGCGCTCTTAGTAACGAAGCTAATTTAAAGGATAAAAAATCCGCATGGCTAGTTTTTGGTATAAAAAATGATAAAACAATCATTGGAACAAGCTATAGAAAGGATACAATAAGATTAAATAGCTTAAAATCAGAATTAGCGAAACATACTACTACGGGAATATCATTTATAGAAATTTATGAAACTGAAAAAAATGGACAAAGGATTGTTTTATTCGAAATTCCGGCAGCTCCAAAAGGTATTCCGATTGCTTGGCAGGGCCATTATTATGCGAGAGATAATGAGGATATGTCTCCATTGAGCATAGAAAAAATAGAAAGAATTCGCGTGCAAGCCAAGCTGAAAGACTGGAGTGCTGAAATTTGTGAAGGTGCAACAATCAAAGATTTGGATCCAGTAGCTATAAATATGGCGAGGGAGGGGTTTAATCGCAAAAATCAATCTATTGATCCTAACGATATTGCAACTTGGAGTGATGAAGTCTTTTTAAATAAGGCAAAGATAACAATCAATGGTAAAATCACAAAAACTTCTATTGTTTTATTAGGGAAATCTGAATCTGAGCATTTTATAAACCCGGCGTGTGCAAAAATTTCATGGATTTTAAAAGATAAAGATGGCGTGGAAAAAGATTATGAGCATTTTAGTTGCCCCTTTATTTTAGCGGTCGATAAGGTTTATAAAAAAATAAGAAATTTAAGATACAGATACATCTCTGATAAAACATTATTCCCTGATGAGATTGACAGATATGATCCGCAAACTATTCGTGAGGCAGTTAATAATTGTATTGCCCACCAAGATTATGAGCTTGGTGGTAAAATTAATGTTGTTGAAAATGAAGACGATAGTTTGATTTTTTCCAATCTCGGTTCTTTTATACCGGGGACAGTTGAAAATGTAATCGAGGCTGATTCGCCCTCGGAATATTACAGAAATAAATTTCTTGCCGATGCCATGGTTAATGTGAATATGATTGATACGATAGGTAGCGGAATAAAAAAGATGTTTATGTCTCAAAAAAATAAACTTTTTCCTCTGCCTGATTATGATTTAACCAGCGGAAAGGTTAAACTTACTATTGTAGGTAAAGTTCTTGACGTGCAATATGCCAGAAAACTTATTCAGATACCGAATCTTGATCTTAAAATAATAATGGCTCTTGATAAGGTTCAGAAAAGAAAAAAAATAAATATTGACGAAATTGCCGAGCTTAAAAAACACAATTTAATAGAGGGGAGAAGTCCGAACTTTTATATTTCCTCAAAAGTGGCTGTTAAGACAGGGGAGAGAAGCGAGTATATAAAAATGAGAGGATTTAAGGATGACCACTATAAAAAAATGATTCTTGAATATCTTGAAAAATACAAAGAGGCTTCTAAGGCAGATATTGATAAATTAATTTTAGACATACTTCCTAAAATTTTAGATGAAAAACAGAAGAAAACTAAAATAAGAAATATAGTTTATGCGATGTCTAAAAGGGATAAAACTATTGTAAATCAAGGTACTGGCAGATACCCAAGATGGATAAAAGTTTAACTAATTTATACTTTTGTATTATTTTTTTAGATAGACTTTTAGACAAACTTTTAGATAAACTGCATGAATAAATCCTCATTATAAGCCTTTAAATCAAGAATATAATAAGGTGCAAAAATATTATGGAAAAATCCAATAAATACAATTTAGTTGCAGAAAATACACAAAGTACAGTTGTCGCTAAATATCGCAAATCAGCGGATTGTGTAGAAGATCGAGCTTCTTATCAGAGTGAAGCCGAGCTTGAACGTGCCTTTATTATGCAATTGGAAACCCAAGCCTATGAACATTTAAAAATTATTTCTGAAGATGAACTTGTGTTTAATTTACGCAAGCAACTGGAAAAACTAAATGATTTTACTTTTTCTGATACGGAATGGAATAAATTTTTTGTGAGTGTTATTGCTAATCCAAATCAAAATATTGAAGAAAAAACTACTACTATTCAAGAAGATAGCACGAAAATATTAGACCGAGATGACGGCACTTTTAAAAATATTGATTTAATAGACAAGAAAAATATTCACAATAATAGTTTGCAAGTTATCAATCAATATGCGACAGAAGACGGACAACGTGCCAATCGCTATGATGTAACAGTGCTTGTAAATGGACTACCGCTTGTTCATATTGAATTAAAGCGTCGTGGTGTTGCTATCCAAGAAGCGTTTAATCAAATCAATCGTTACCAAAGAGAAAGTTTTTGGGCTTCAAGTGGGCTTTTTGAATATGCGCAGTTATTTATTATATCCAACGGAACTCATACAAAATATTACAGTAATACAACCAGATTTCAGCATGTTAAAGAGGCGGATGCAAGCAATAGACCAATCACTGATTTAATGGATTTTGCCAAGACATTTTTTGCCAAGCATACAATTTTAAATATTCTAACAAAATATTGCGTGTTTACCAGTGAAAAGCAACTTTTAGCAATGAGGCCTTATCAGATAGTTGCGACTGAGCGAATATTAAACAGGATTGAAGTCAGTACAAATTACAAAAAACTGGGAACCGTAGATGCAGGTGCTTATATTTGGCATACAACCGGATCGGGAAAGACTTTGACAAGTTTTAAAATTGCTCAGTTGGCTAGTAAACTACCATATGTAGATAAGGTATTGTTTGTGGTTGATCGTAAAGATTTAGATTATCAAACAATGTTAGAATATGACAAATTTGAAAAGGGTGCGGCGAATAGCAACACCAGTACTGCTGTTTTAAAAAAACAATTGGAAAATTCAAACTCTAGAATAATTGTTACTACGATACAAAAATTAGACAGATTTATAAATAAAAATAAAAATCATACTATTTTTGACGGTCATATTGTATTAATTTTTGACGAATGTCATCGTTCTCAATTCGGTGATATGCACGCGAGTATTGTAAAAGCATTTAATAAATATCATTTATTTGGTTTTACTGGTACGCCTATTTTTGCAGTAAATTCCTCATCTGGCGGTCGGCTTGATTTTAAAACTACCGAGCAGGCTTTTGGCGAGAAGCTTCACACTTATACAATTGTTGATGCTATTGCTGATAAAAATGTTTTACCGTTTAAGGTTGATTATATTTCAACAATGAAAGAAAAAGAAAATATAAATGATAAGAAGGTGTCCGATATTGATCGTGAAAAAGCACTTGCTGACCCTGTGCGTATAGCAAATAATGTTAAATATATTCTAGAGCACTTTGATCAAAAAACAAAACGAAATAGTTTTTATAAACTAAAGGATCGCAGGCTTGCTGGATTTAATTCTATTTTTGCTGTTTCGTCAATTAAAGCAGCTAAGAAATATTATACAGAATTTAAAAAACAATTAGCCGATGAGCCAAGCGATAAACGACTTAAAATAGCAACGATTTTTAGTTTTGGAGTAAACGATGAAGATGCGGATGGTATGGTTGATGAAAATTCTGAGGATACAAGTGGCTTAGATGTTGGTGATAGAGATTTTCTTGAAAGTGCTATTGTTGATTACAATAAGATGTTCGGAACTTCTTATGATACTTCATCAGATAAGTTTCAAAATTATTATAAAAATGTTAGTGAAAAAGTTAAAAAAAGAGAAATTGATATTCTGATTGTAGTAAATATGTTTTTGACTGGATTTGATGCAACTACATTAAATACTTTGTGGGTTGATAAAAATTTGCGTTTGCATGGATTGTTACAAGCATTTTCAAGAACTAACCGTATTTTAAACAGTGTTAAGACCTTCGGTAATATAGTATGTTTTAGAAATTTAGAAAAAGCAACCAATGAATCTATTTCGCTTTTTGGAGATAAAGAAGCAAGTGGTATTGTTTTACTTAAATCTTATGAGGATTATTATAACGGTTATAAAGACGATGAAAAAAAAGTTAGAGGATATAAGAGCTTAATAGATGAACTCTTGGAAAAATTTCCAGTAGGGGAAATGATTACAGGTGAACAAAATCAAAAAAATTTCATTAAATTATACGGAGCGATTTTGCGTGTCCGAAATATTCTTACAACTTTTGATGAATTTGCAAGAAATGAAATTTTAACCCAACGTGATGTTCAGGATTATCACAGTATGTATATTGATTTGTATAATGAATTTCGTAAGGGAGTGGATAATGAAAAAGAAAATGTTAATGAGGATATTATTTTTGAAATGGAACTTATTAAACAAGTTGAGATTAATATTGACTACATACTAGGTCTTATTAAAAAATATCATAATGATCATATTAAAAATAAAGAACTTTTGCTTGATATTAATAAGGCAATTGACTCTAGTGTTGAGCTTCGTAATAAAAAAGATCTTATCAGTCAATTTATTAGCTCCCTTGATGTTCATTCAATCGTTGATGAAGACTGGCAAAAATTTGTAGAAGAAAAGAAAATTGAGGAATTGGAAAAAATTATTAAAAATGAAAATCTTGATAAGGAGGCAACGTACAAATTTATAAATAACGCTTTTAGAGATGGAAATATAGCAACAACTGGTACGGCTATCACAAATGTCTTGCCACCAGTTTCTCGTTTTTCTAAAACGGGCGAACGAACCAAAAAACGTGAGAGTGTTCTTGATAAACTTACAAACTTTTTTGATAGATTTTTTGATATTTCAAAACGGGAGCTATAGTCGTGAGTATTATTTTATAAATTAAAATTAAGTTTCTTTTGACAACATTAAGCAAAAAAACTTTAGAAAAAATTCATAAAAACTTTATCAAAATTTAATCAGCAAAATGTTAGAATAAATAAGTAATTATTAAATTTTAACAAAGCTATGTGGAAAACTTTTTTAAAAACATGCAAAAAGCGTGTAAAACAGGGCTTATGCTCAATAATGGTTTTGAGTATTATTTTTAGCCCAATTAGTTTTTGCTTTAAGAATTTGTTTATTGAAGCAAAAACAACTATAGATGATTATCCAAACAAAGAGATTAAGGTAGATACTGTTTGGACACAAGAAAATGGTCCGTATATATTAGAGAGTAATCTAATCATTGCCAGTGGCACGAAACTAAAGATAGAATCAGACACGA
>Ga0209800_10000528_pt1 | contig 57847 bp, 50 predicted proteins | sample Higcelweek8metaG_FD_187174 | JGI IMG/M metagenome (GOLD analysis project Ga0209800, IMG submission 187174) | Freshwater pond sediment microbial communities from the University of Edinburgh, under environmental carbon perturbations - High... | ecosystem: Environmental > Aquatic > Freshwater >...
TCTTCAAAATGTATGGTAGCCGTTGGCATGCAGGGGGCTCAATAAGAAAATTACTTGCAAGAGGAAAAAGCTGTTTAAAAGTTTCGCGCATGGCTTTTCATGGCAATAATGTTGCGTAAGTCTGCTCCCCGCCCCCCTGAGTCATTCCCGCGAAAGCGGGAAACCAGAGACTGTTGCAGCTTGCTTAGGCTGAAGTGATAGATTTCGCGGGAATGACGCATTATGGCGGTCTGCACTGGCTTCTGGCGAAACCCCCGAGAGTCGACCCTTTGAATACCTCGGAATCGCGTCAGGATGAGGCGAGAAGGGGTGGAAGCGCATGCCCCGCTATCCCCCTACGTGCTCGATCCTAAAGTGCTTGTATGGGCCTTAAAACCTATTCTAGGGCTATTTCACGTTTTGTTCTCGTTTTTTGGTTAAGAACGGGGCTAGACGACGCTCAGGCCGCGCCCTCTGAAAATCTCGTGGATTTGGGCGATCAGCTCTGGGGACGGGGGCTGGGTGTCAGCGAGGGTATAAGGCAGGCCCATCGCTTGCCATTTGGGCTCGCCCATTTTGTGGAAGGGCAGGACCTCTACCTTTTCGACATTGCCGAGGTCTTTGAGAAAATCCGCCAGCCTGCCGAGGTCGTCCAGATTGTCGGTCAGGTCGGGCACGATGACACAGCGCACCCACATCGGCTTGCCGATCTCGGCCAGCGTGCGCGCAAACTCCAAGGTGGGGGCAAGCTTTTTATGCGTGACCTTTTCATAGGTAGCCGGATCAAACGATTTGATGTCGAGCAGGACGAGATCGGTTGCATCCAAAAGCTCTTTCTTGACCATGCGGCCCAGATAGCCCGACGTGTCCAACGCGGTGTGCAGCCCGTGCTCCTTGCAGCCTTTGAAAATTTCTGTCACGAAAGCTTGTTGAAACAGAGGCTCGCCGCCGCTGACGGTCACGCCGCCGCCTGTGCGCTTCATAAAGTCGCCGTACTGCGCGGCTTCGGCTACCAGATCGGCGGCGCGCATCAGCTTGCCGTCTTTCAGGTTGCGGCTGTCGGGATTGTGACAGTAAAGGCACCGCAACGGGCAGCCCGTCACAAAAATCACAAACCGCATACCCGGCCCGTCAACCGTGCCGCCTGTTTCGACGGAGTGGACGTAGCCTTCCAGCATTCGGGGGTCGGCATTCGGCATTCGGGGAGGAACTGTTGTACTTTTCATGATTGTCAGTCAGCATAGGTATTCAGAATTCAGCAAAGGGAATATACCCTGAATGCCGACCCCCGAATGCCCCCTCTTAAATCGCCCTGTGGAACGTCCGGTTCACGACATCCATTTGCTGTTCGCGGGTCAGCTTGATGAAGTTGACGGCATAGCCCGAAACACGCACGGTGAGTTGCGGATATTTTTCGGGGTGGTCCATCGCATCAAGCAGCGTTTCGCGCTGGAAGACGTTGACGTTCATATGGTGCGCATTGCGGCCAAAGTAACCGTCGAGCAAACCGGCCAGATTGTTGATCCGGTCGCCTTCCGTCTTACCCAGCGCGCCGGGCACAATCGAGAAGGTGTTCGAGATGCCGTCTTGCGAGCATTCATAGGGTAGCTTCGCCACAGAAGTCAGCGAGGCCAGAGCACCCTTTTTGTCGCGCCCGTGCATCGGGTTGGCACCGGGAGCAAACGGTTCACCAGCCTTGCGGCCATCGGGCGTGCTGCCGGTCTTTTTGCCATATACGACGTTGGAGGTGATGGTCAAAACCGACATGGTGGGTGTAGCGTGGCGATAAGTTTCCTTTGTGCGCAGCTTGCTCATGAAGTTTTCAACCAGCATCACGGCAATATCATCGGCGCGGTCGTCGTTGTTGCCATATTGCGGATATTCGCCCTCGATCTGGAAATCGGTGGCAAGGCCGCGCTCGTCGCGCAGAACTTTGACCTTGGCATACTTGATGGCCGACAGCGAGTCCGTCACGACCGACAGACCGGCGATGCCGCAAGCCATGGTACGCAGAATGTCGCGGTCATGCAGGGCCATCTCGATCCGCTCATAGCTGTATTTGTCGTGCATGAAGTGGATGATATTCAGCGCGTCCATATAAACGCCCGACAGCCATTCCATCATGTCGTCGAGTTTTGCCATCACTTCGTCATAGGTGAGGATGGAGCTGGTGATCGGTGCGAAAGCGGGCGCGATTTGCTCGCCGCTGACTTCATCCTTGCCGCCGTTGATAGCGTACAAAAGAGCCTTGCCAAGATTGGCGCGCGCGCCAAAGAACTGCATCTGTTTGCCGATCCGCATGGCGGAGACGCAGCAGGCTATGCCGTAATCGTCCCCCCAATAAGGCCGCATCAGATCGTCGTTCTCGTATTGGATCGAGCTGGTCTCGATCGACATCTTGGCGCAGTAATCCTTGAACGGTTTTGGCAGACGCTCGGACCACAGAACGGTGAGGTTCGGTTCGGGCGCAGGGCCAAGGTTAGTCAAGGTGTGCAGCATGCGGAAGTTGGTCTTGGTGACCAGCGGACGTCCATCCTCGCCAATGCCGCCGAGGCACTCCGTCACCCATGTCGGGTCGCCGGAGAAAAGCGAATTATATTCCGGCGTGCGGGCAAAGCGCACCATGCGCAGCTTCATCACGAAATGGTCGATGATTTCCTGCGCCTCGCTTTCATTGAGGATTCCAGCCGCGAGGTCATGCTCGAAGTAAATATCAAGGAAGGTCGTCACGCGGCCCAGCGACATGGCGGCCCCGTTCTGTTCCTTCACGGCGGCGAGATAGGCAAGGTAAAGCCACTGCACAGCCTCATGCGCATTCTGCGCAGGGCGGGTGACATCCGCGCCATAGCTCTTGGCCATTGCTTCCAGCTCTTTAATCGCCTTGATCTGGTCGGCCAGCTCTTCGCGCAGGCGGATGGTCTCTTCGGTGATCTTGTGGTCAAGCTGCGCGATTTGTTCTTTGCGGTCTTGGACCAGTCGAGCGGTGCCGTACAGCGCAACGCGGCGATAGTCGCCGATGATGCGGCCACGGCCATACCCGTCGGGCAGCCCCGTGACGATTCCAGCCTTGCGGGCCTTCTTGATGGTCGGGGTATAGGCATCAAAAACGCCTTCGTTATGGGTTTTGCGGTATTTGGTGAAAATCTCGCGCACCAGCGGGTCGATCTCATAGCCATAGGCGGTCAGCGAATCTTCAGCCACGCGAAAGCCACCAAAAGGCATGAGGGCGCGTTTGAAGGGGGCATCGGTTTGCAGGCCGACGATTTGCTCCAGATTTGCGTCGATATAGCCCGCCTTGTGCGAGGTGATGCCCGAGATGACCGATGTATCCATATCCAGCGTGCCGCCCTTGGCGGTCTCGGCCTTCATGAGTTCCAGCACCTTCTGCCACAAAGCTTGTGTGCGCGGGGTGGGGGTGGCCAAAAAGCTGTCGTCGCCCTCATAGGGGACGTAATTGGTCTGGATAAAGTCGCGTACGTCGATCTGACGCTGCCATTTCGAGGACTTAAATGAGGGCGTATTCATGGGGCTAGCCTGTGTCGCGTTGCTTGTGGTTGTGTTCTGAACGGCGGATGAGGTCATGATGGGTCTCCGAGGCCAATCGAGCGAAAAGCTGAAAAAGGAAGCAAGTCAAGCCTGCCTTCTTTTGGACGCATTCCTAGTCACGATTAACATAAAAGACAATCAAAATCATCATTTTACCGACAAATAGTTATGCTGCGCCGCAGCATTATTGTGTGCGTATGCGAAGCGTTGTCTTGTTTTGAGATCAGACCTTTTCGAATAAAAGAACCGGTCTTCCCGAACCTTTTCCGGTCCATCTGGACAATTATTACACGATTTCCTTTAGAAAGGCTCTAAAAAGGTTCTTTTTTTGCGAAAAACCGTGCAAATCCGGCCCCTGCGCCTCCCTTTCTTAACCTATCCGTGCCTTTTCCTCATAATAGTTTCACCTTTTTCGGTTATAATCGGCTCATTATTTGCAGGATTAAAGCTATGGCAGACGAGGGACAAAAAGAACAAGGACGCAGTATTTTGGCGGCTTTTGCCGAAGATACGCCCCTGCCCGAGGCCGATCTGCGTGAAGCCCTGCTAGCCGCCCATCGCCAAATCGGCCGCTTGGAAGACAAAAACGCCGACCTCATCCAACAACTTGAGCAGCAAGATGCCCTTCTGACCGTTAAGGATGAAGTGATCGCTGAGCTTGAGAAAGAGATCGATGATAGCGATATTGCCTTGGCCCATTCGGCTGTCGAGACCATGGAGGCCACAAAGCAATGGAAGGCGGCTGAGGAAGAGGTTGTCGAGCTTAAAAAACTGGCATTGACAGACCCGCTCACAAAATTATGGACCCGCAATGGCGGAGAAATTCATTACGCGAAGCTGGTCAATATGGCCATACGGCGGACACGAGAGCTGGCCCGTGCCCATGAAAAGAATCCAGAGATTGATCCACTGGGGCCCAAAAAAGCTTTTATCTGTCCGATCTTTATCGACGTTGATCACTTTAAGGCTGTGAACGATACCCATGGCCATAAAGTCGGTGACCAAGTTTTGGTTTCTGTTGCTCAAACCCTGTTGGAATCTATTCGTAGTAATGACGTGCTGATGCGCCCGGGCGGGGAGGAAATGGTGTGTTACGCCATTATCGAAGCGCATAGTTTGAGCGAGGCAAAGCATGTTGCCGTTACCACAATAGCCGAACGTATGAGAACGTCTGTTGAGGACAAAGGCTATGTGGTTGATGGCAAGAAACACGAGCTTACTATTAGTTTGGGTGTCGATGCCTTTCCGCCATCCTTTGTTACTAAGTTTTTGCCCCCCTTCTTACCGCCTGAGAAATTTCACGTCCCAACCGTAGAAGAATTGAACAATCGCTCTGCTGGTGAAGTCTATGCCTGTATGGAGGCGACGGAGCAGGCGGATTTTCTTGCGTATCAAGCCAAAGAGAATAATCGTAATGCCGTCGTTTATGAAAATGACGGGGGACGCATTGTGATTTATGGGCGAGAGTATGATGTCTTGATTTTCAAAACAAAAGAGCAAAAGGCCAAAGAAGAACGCGCCAAGAAAGTTGCCAAGGAAGCGGAGGCGAAACTGGAAGCCGCCAAGGAAGCGGATGGGGAAAGCCCGAAAGGGGCACCTTCCATTGAACGTATGCGCCCAAATAGGCTAGGCCTAAGGCGCGGCACAAAGCAAGGGGCAAAGCCAGACTTTTAACCTGAATAATGATATCCCTTTGAAAGAAAACAAATGGGACCCCAGCCTTCGCTGGGGTGACGGTGTGATTTTGATTCACACTGCCCATCAAAAGCACTGTCATGCCAGCGAAGGCTGGCATCCCATTTGGTATCAGCCAATGGTTCTTGTCGCTTAGGCAAGACATCCATTGCGAACCGGTTTTTTAAACCAGCTTCTTGATCGCCGCGCGGACTTTTTCGCCATTGACGGGGTCGGCGAGGGCGAAGGCGACGTTGGCTTCGATGAAGCCGATCTTGTCGCCGCAATCATAGCGCGTGCCTTCATAGCGCATGCCGTGGAAGGGCTGTTTGCCTATCAGCTTAGCCATGCTGTCGGTCAGCTGGATTTCGCCACCCGCACCGACGAATTTCTTGTCCAACTCGTCAAAGATTTCAGGTTGCAGGATATAGCGTCCGATGATGGAGAGCGTGGAGGGCGCGACTTCGGGCGCGGGCTTTTCGACAAGGCCCTTAATGGAGGCCAGCTTCCCATCGTCCTTTTCAATATCTAAAATGCCATAGCGGTTGGTTTGCTCGCGCGGCACATCGACGACGGCGACGAGATTGCCGCCGACTTCATTGTAAGTCGCGACCATCTGCTTGAGGCATGGTGTCTGGGCCAGCACGACATCATCGGGTAGCAGAACGGCAAACGGCTCACGCCCTACAAGGTGGCGGGCACACCACACGGCGTGGCCAAGGCCTAGCGGATCGCGTTGGCGCGTGATGAGCAAATCGCCTGACGGGATTTCCGTCGTCTCGACGATCTCCAGCTCTTTCGTCTTGCCGCGCTTTTCCAATGTGCGCTTCAGATCGTTATTGCTGTCGAAATGCTCTTCCAGCGCGCCTTTGCCACGGCTGGTGACAAAGATGAATTGCTCGATCCCTGCGGCGCGGGCTTCGTCCACAGCATGCTGGACCAGTGGGCGATCAAGGAGCGTGAGCATTTCCTTGGGCATCGCCTTGGTAGCGGGAAGAAAGCGTGTGCCGAGTCCGGCAACGGGGAATACGGCTTTGCGAATACGTTGGGTCATGTGAATGTCTCCCTGATTAATGAGGTTCTTGTTTTTTGTGCGTTTTACACACTGCCATCTGGCTCTGTTTCCATTACATCGCGCACGGCCTCGCAGATTTCCTCAAGCGAGAAGGGCTTGGCGATGATCCGGTGGACGAGGGCATCAAGGTTATGGGCCCGCATGCGTTCCTGTGCATAACCTGAAATCATGACAATGCGCAAGGCTGGATAATCGCGGGTGGCTTTCAGGGCCAGCGCGATCCCGTCCACGTTGGGCATGACAATGTCGGTGACGAGAATATCAAAGCTGTTTGTGCCCAACTGGTCCAAGGCCTGCTGACCGTCCTCGACGGCCTTGATTTCGGCGCCGGTAGACTGCAACGCCCGCTCGATAAAAGCGCGAACGGCCGGATTATCCTCGGCTACGAGGATTTTCGTTGGGCGGTTTACGGGCGTGTCAAAGTCACTCATCCGGTTGTTCAGCAAAGTTCAGGGTAACCTCGACCGCCGTCTCCTTGGGCGAGGGAATGGCGGAAGAGAAAGGAATCGACATCTCGGGGTCTATCGTAGCCTTTGGCGGGTCGATGCGCCAGCTTTCTATCACATGCCCGTCGGGGGCCAGAGCCTCGGCGATGATGGCCGGAATGACTTGCCGCTTCTTGGCGTGACTGACAATGTTGCCTTCCACGACAAGGTGCATTGCCCCGTCCTGATAGCGGCGGCTCGATGTAATATCTTTAAGGACAATCGCATCGCGCAGCGGATCGGTGGCGATACCAAGCGCGACATAGATCGGCTGAAGCTGGGGCCAGTGGGTGATGATGATTGGCTGCCCGGCTATGAAGATAAAGGCCGACAGGAAGAAAATGGCCGAAGCCATCGCCCCCCCCATGACGGTCAACCGTCTGATCCGCGCCCAGTCAAGCTGGGGTTTCGGCGGCGGTGGTGGGGGGGTGAAGATAACAGGTTCGGGGGCCGGTTGTTCGACGACGGGTATGGGCGCAATATGGGCTTTGGGCGGCGGGCTGAAGGGCTGGGGTGCTTTGGAGGCCTGTTTGGCGGGCGGCGATTCTTCCCATATGTGGCCACATTTGGCACATCGAAACTTCTTGCCCCCCTTGGCAAAAATGGTGGAGGGGACAAGGAAGGAAGCTTTGCATTTTTTGCAAACGATGATCATAGGACCTTTTATAGGGGCATTTGGTCCTTGCGGGCAATATAGTAAACGCACCTTCCGCCCTGTTCGGGGGCAAGCAAGCGCAAGAAACCTCATTTACTGTGTAAAATCCCTATGTTATAGCTTGTCGCTTCGTCGTGCGCCCTGCGCCTTTCGGTTTGTTTCAACACAGGAAAGATAAAATGTCCAAGCCCGAAACCTCTTTGATGAGCCGTCTTGTTTCTCTTGCCAAGCGTCGCGGATTTGTCTATCCCGCCTCGGAAATCTATGGCGGTTTAAACGGGTTTTGGGATTTCGGCCCGTTGGGCGTTCTGCTGAAAAACAATCTGCGTGACCGCTGGTGGCATGACATGGTTGAGTGCCCCCCGCTGGGCCCTGACGGTAAGCCGCTTTCCATCGTTGGTCTGGATAGCTCGATCATTCAGCATCCCCGCACGTGGGAGGCTTCGGGGCATGTTGGCGGTTTTGCGGACCTTATGATCGATTGCCGTGAGACGAAGCTGCGTTACCGCGCCGATCACGTGATGTGCCTTGAAGTCTTCTTTGAAAAGGGCGGCGAGACGAAGTCTCTGGGCCTGCTCAGCGCACTTGAGGGCGATGAGTTCGAATCCATTTTGGCGAAAAAGGCCAAGAAGTTGGTTCAGAAGGCTGGCGGCGGCGAGCTTCTGCCGATCGAAGCCGCGAAGGCGACGCCGCTGACCAACATGTCCAAAGAACAGCAAGCGCTTGTCGTCGGACCCGATGCCGAGACTGCGGGCACACTGACCGAGCCGCGTTCGTTTAACCTGATGTTCACCTCACATGTTGGTGTGTTTCAGGATGAGGACTCTAAGGTCTATCTGCGGCCCGAAACGGCGCAGGGTATCTTCTTGCAATACAAGAACATCATCGACACCTCGCGCGTCAAACCGCCATTTGGTGTGGCGCAGGTCGGCAAGTCCTTCCGTAACGAGGTTACGCCGCGCAACTTCATCTTCCGCTCGCGCGAGTTCGAGCAGATGGAGATGGAGTTCTTCTGCGCGCCGGAAGATGGCATGATGTGGTATGAGTTCTGGGTGGCGGAGCGTATGCGCTGGTGGGAGAGCGTTGGCTGCCGTAAGGAGAATCTCTATCGCCACATCATTCCCGAAGATGAGTTGGCGCACTATTCAAAGGGAACCTCGGATATCGAATATCGCTGGCCGTTCACCACGCCGAACTTTGGCGAGCTGGAAGGCGTGGCCTATCGCACCGACTACGATCTCAAGCAACATTCAGAGTTCAGCAAGCAGACGCTTGATTATATCGACCAGGAAGGCGGCCGCCGCTATGTGCCGCACGTGGTCGAACCCGCCAGCGGTCTTACGCGCGGCGTTCTGCTTCTTCTGGCAGAAGGCTATCAATACGACGAAAGCCGCGCCTCGCCGGAATGGCTCAAGATTAAGCCGAGCCTCGCGCCGATCAAGATCGGTATCTTCCCGCTGGTCAATAAGGACGGGATGCCAGAAGTTGCCGAGAAGCTCTATATGGACCTGCGCCGCACCTATACCTGTCAGTATGATGCGAAGCAGTCGATTGGCAAACGCTATGCGCGTATGGACGAAGCGGGCACGCCCTTCTGTATCACCGTGGATGGCGATACGCTGAAAGATCAGACGGTCACAATCCGCAATCGCGATACAGCAACGCAAGAGCGCGTCTCCCTCGACAAGGTTCGCGCCTACATCGCTGAAAAGATGGTTGAGTAAACCATTGGTTCACTAACGTCTCTTGACTAAAAACAGGATGCCCGTACCCACAGGCATCCTGTTTTGTTTTATGCGCTTCGATCAAGGTTGCGTTTTGGTGGTGCATTGCTTAACGTGCGAATATGATTTAGTTCACGAGATTGTTTCAGTAACCCTTCTCATATCGTCTTTCCGGACAAGTGCCGAAGCCCGTGAGGGCTGAGGTGCGCAGATCCGGAATCCAGCGACTGCTTCAGAGATCGACTGGGTTCCGGATTAAACTTTCTTTCGCCGCTAAGTGGCGTCGAAGAGAAAGTTTCTCCGGAAAGACGAAAGAGGAGGCGTGTTTCTAGCTTAAAAGATAAGGAGGTTCTTATGTGCGTGACATGTGGATGCGGCGGGGTGGGGCACGATCATCATCACCATCATGATCATCATGAAGATGAAGGGCATACGCATGGGCCGCTGGATGCGACGCACGATCACGGGACGAGCGCGACGCGCGCCGTGCAAATCGAAGAAGACATTCTTTCCGAAAACAACCGCTTCGCTGCGAAGAATCGTGAGTTGTTCAAGGCGCACAACATTCTCGCGCTTAATCTGGTTTCAAGTCCGGGATCGGGTAAGACAACGCTTTTGGCCGCGACTCTTTCGTCGCACCGTTTTAAAGCTGGCGTGATTGAGGGCGATCAAAGCACCGATTTCGACACGGCGCGTATTCGCGCAACGGGGGCTCCGGCGATCCAGATTAACACGGGGCAGGGCTGTCACCTCGACGGGCATATGGTTGGCCACGCCGCGCATGATCTCGGCATTCCGGCGGGCACGTTGGACGGTGGCGTTCTGTTTATCGAGAATGTCGGCAATCTGGTATGCCCCGCCTCGTTTGATCTCGGCGAGGCGGCCAAAGTCGTGCTGCTCTCCGTGACGGAAGGCGAGGACAAGCCGCTTAAATACCCGCACATGTTTGCGGCCTCAAAGCTGATGCTCCTCACCAAAACAGACCTTTTGCCCCATGTCTCGTTCGATGTCGAAAAGTGCCTAAGCTACGCGCGGCAGGTGAACCCATCTATCGAGGTGATCCAGCTCTCTACCACCACAGGCGCAGGGATGGAGGATTGGTATAAGTGGATTGAGGCGCATAAGCCTTCATGCTGAAAATTACTCTTCCTCGCTCTCTTCCTCCTGTCCTTGGTGTTGGCGCGTATTTGAAGAATGCGCTCTGCTTGATCCAAGGGGAAGAGGCGTGGATGTCGCCAGAGGTCGGATCGCTGGACAGCCGCGAGGCGTTGCGACGATTCGATCAAACAGCACAAGAGATGCTTATGCTGGCGCAAGAGAAACCGCTTCTTGTCGCGCATGACTGGCACCCTGATTTTTACTGCACGCGCTGGGCGATGCAAAGCGGGATCAAGACCATCGGCATCCAGCACCACCACGCGCATATCGCCGCGATCATGGCCGAGCACGGGATTGAGGAGCCTGTCCTTGGTCTTGCGCTTGATGGCTTTGGCCTTGGCGAGAATAACGAGGCATGGGGCGGCGAGCTGCTGCGCGTTGATGCTTCAGGCTTTATCCGCCTTGGACACCTGCGCCCGCTTTTGCAGGCGGGAGGCGATAAAGCTGCCCGTGAGCCATGGCGTATGGGCGCGGCGGCTCTGTTTGCCATGGGACGCGCCGACGAGATAGAAACTCGCTATGCTGCGCAAACGGGCGCAGCGCATGTGGCTCAGATGATGGAACGCGGGCTAAATGCGCCCCCCACCACCAGTGCAGGTCGCCTGTTCGATGCCGCTTGCGGCCTGTTGAACATCATGCCTGTTGCTTCGTTCGAAGGTGAAGCCCCGATGAAACTGGAATCCCTCGTTACGCAGCCACAAGTTGATCCTGCGGGATGGCGGGTTGTGCAAGATTCGTCATCGCGAGGGCTGCTCGCAGCCCGTGGCGATCCAGCTTTGGAACGTGATGGAACGGAAACTGGATTGCTTCGTCACTTCGTTCCTCGCAATGACGATTTAGTTCTCGACCTCCTTCCGTTGCTGGAACGGCTCGCCGTGCCGCTTGAACCACGGGAAGGCGCGAACCTGTTTCATAGCACGCTCGCCGCAGCATTGCTGGATTGGGTGACGCAAGCCCGCGAACAAACAGGCTTGTCGCGCGTGGCGATGGGCGGCGGCTGTTTTCTCAATAAAGTCCTGCGCCTTGAACTAGAGCGGCTCCTGCGCGACAATGGTTTTGAGCCCCTTTGGCCCCAACAGCTATCAGTCGGTGATACGGCCCTCGCCTTAGGGCAAGCCTATGCCGCTGCATTACACCATGAGGTTTCTGCATGACTAACCTGTTTCTCGCTTCCGAGTTCTCTGTTTCGGCACACAAGATCACGCAACTTTTGCAGGTCGAGCCGCTGATCGGACGTAAGGCCATCTTCATCGACACGGCAGCGAAGGCGGAAGGTTTTGAGCCTGACTATGACGGGAACATCAAACCGCTAGTCGACATCGGGCTTGAGGTCGTGATGTATGACCTTGCCGGACAAAGCGAAGAGCAGGTGCGCCAATTGTTGACGGATAGCGCGGTGATCTCAGTTTCCGGTGGGAATAGTTTTTGCCTTCTTGAGCATATGAAAAAATGTAATTTCGGGCTATTGCTTTGCGAGCTTATGGGGAAGGGCTGTATCTATATCGGTTCAAGCGCGGGTTCTATCGTTTGCTCACCGGACATTGACTATATTGCGCCAATGGATGAGAAGGCGAAAGCCACCCTGCCTGATACGAAAGGCCTTGGCCTGATCGACTTCGCCTTTCTGCCGCATATGGATAGTCCCTATCAAAAAGAGGCGGCGTGGAAAATCTTTGGCGGTTATAAGGGCCCGCCCAGCCTGATGGCTCTGCGCGACGACCAAGTCCTTCGCGTTCAAGGCCCATGCGTTAGTCTTTTGTAAGGGAACCCATCGGCTCCTTGCGCATCTTGCCGTATGTATTTGCAAAATCTTTTGACCGAAGGCTGATCTTCTGTCTATCTTCCTGATCCTGCGGGTTCACCGCTTTCACCATCCTTCCATGGAGATCAAGACGATGATGAAGAGCCTTATCCTAGCCGTTGCCGTTCTTTCAGTTCAGCTCGTTGCCGCTCCGGCTATGGCGGCCGAAACGCGCACCTGTGCCGATGTTAGCAAAAAAGAAATCGCAGCCTTGTTTGACCGCTGGAATGAATCGCTGCAAACGAAAGATGCGGCGAAGGTCGCCGCCAATTACACTGCGGACGCTGTTTTGCTTCCGACCGTTTCGAACAAGCCGCGCACGACAACCGACGGGATCAAAGATTATTTTGAGCATTTCTTGCAAAAGAGTCCGAAGGGTCGCATTGATTCAAGCACGATCCATATCGGCTGTAACGAAGCTTTTGACGTGGGCACCTACACCTTCGCTTTGACCGACAAGGACGGCAAGACGCAAGACGTTGCGGCGCGTTACAGCTATATCTATGAGCTACGCGACGGCAAGTGGCTGATTACCCACCACCATTCTTCGGCTATGCCAGAGAAGGTGGAAGCCGGACACGGCGAGAAGCATTAAGCCAAAGCAGGCTTTGCAAAGAAGAGGCCCCGCGCTTGTCGCGGGGCTTTTTTATGGGGAGAGCCACTTCACCGGCTCTTTGCCCATTTTCACAAGATACGCGTTGGCTGCTTTGAAATGGCCACAGCCAAGAAAGCCTCGGTGCGCGGAAAGCGGCGAGGGGTGAGGGGCCTGCAAAACGCAATGCTTGCTGCGGTCGATAAAGGCTCCCTTCTTTTGGGCATAGGAGCCCCACAGAAGAAAAACGACATGTTCGCATCGGTCGTTCACGGCGCGGATGATGGCATCGGTGAAGGTTTCCCATCCCTTGTTTTGGTGCGATCCAGCCATACTTTCGCGCACGGTGAGTGTCGCATTCAAAAGCAAAACGCCCTGCTGCGCCCAGTGGGTCAGGTCGCCGCTTTTCGGCGGCGTGATGCCATATTCGGCTTGCAGCTCTTTATAGATATTCACGAGGCTGGGCGGGATCGGCACGCCGCCTCTCACCGAAAAGCAAAGCCCATGAGCCTGCCCGCGCCCGTGATAGGGATCTTGGCCGATGATGACGACCTTCACCTGATCGAAAGGCGTAGTGTTTAGCGCGTTGAATATCTCGCTGCCAGCCGGAAAAACAGCGTGGCCAGCTTGTTTTTCGGCAGCCAAAAACGCTCTCAAATCGCGCATATACGATTTATCAAATTCGTCACCCACGGCCTCAAGCCAGCAGGGAGGAAGTTTAATGGAGGGCGCGTTGGACATGTGGGACAATGATTCTTGGTTAACTTGTTGTGCAGTATAGATATTGCCTGTTTCCCAGTAAATCCAGTATAAATATGACGGTAAAGCACTTTTGACAGGAGTTGTTGTTATGGAAATTTATCGCAAGAGCGGGCCTGGTTATGTTGAGGTCCTGCATTCCTCTAGCCTGCTGCCGCCAAGGCCCCGCCCCGATTTAATCGCCGGTATGAATGAGCTTTACAATCCGTCTCCTGATGTAACCGGCATGGATCGTCCTCTTGATACGTCGGACAAGCCTGTGACAGTCTTGACGATTTTGTGCGATCTTATAGAGGTCAGGAAAGAACTCATGGCGAGTAAAAACCGTGGACTGGCTGGTGAAGTTAATAATGTGGTGGATGGAGTCCGGATTTTAAAGTGCACTTTAGAGGGAAGCCCATCCTGTGTGCACGAATATTTCCCTTTACCGACCGAGCAAGATCCTGATCTTGGGACTCAGGGGAGAGTGGTGACCTATGCTGAGAGGCATCATGAACTTTGGCAGGAATGTGAATCCGCCAAAGCCGCTATGCGTGATCCAGAAGGGCTATTGCGAAAGGGTGATTCCTTGAGACAGGCCGTTGAGACTTATACCGATTCTATGTCAATGCTGCTGGCGTTGCATCGGACGGGCAATATTCGTTGCGTGTTGGGCTAGATGCTCGGCAAAAATACAAGATGGTGCATGAAACTATTTAGCGTGGCTTGAAAAGTTCGGTGATTAACCCTTATCCTAAAATCTTGTGCGGTGCAACATGATGGAGGGTGACATGGAACAGGTTGATCCCAATGATTGCAGGCTCTTGGAAGTTGTAGCCTACGGCATCTCTTCGCAAAAGCATATGGAGCGAATGATTGCTGGCGTCCAACATCGCTTCCGCACGATTGGCATTACGGCATCCGTCCCCCATGACGCGCCTGCGCGGCTTGAAGGGGACAGGGCCGTTTTTCAAGTCAGCACATGGCGCGACATCTCCTTTAAGCTTGCGCAACATATTCTGACGGATTTTGGCTATGTTTGCCGTGAGTTGGCCGACAAAGTGTGTGAGGCGAACCTGCCCTCGCTGTGGCCCGTTAGGACCAAACTTGCAGGACGAGTTGATCTGGATGCAGTTTATCGGATATCGGCGTTTGAATCAGATCAACACTGCTTGCGTTTTGCCGAGCATGTCTTGTCGGGTGGCAAGCGGGCTGGCTATGCAAATGTGTTGAATATGATCGTTCGTGGGGGCAAAAAGTTTCTTGATGGGCACTATGCCATTCTGCTGGCCGAAGGTTTTATGTCGGACAAAAAACTGTCCGACATCGAGGAAGAGGTTCCTCAAGCTCGCATCTATGCGCGGCGGGCCCTTTCCCGTGTCGGCCAGCCCTATGGCGGCGTTTTGGAACAGATTGTCGGGTCGGGTTAAATCTCGATTTCTGTGCGTCTGCCGACCGCGTTGATCATCGAGGTGATAAGCGCGGCCCAGTAGGGAAGCGTTTGCACAAGCAGCATCCCCGCCCACAGCACCGCGTTCTGGTTCGACAGCTCGAACTTGAAGAGGATGGCCCCCGCCGCGATCAAAAGCGCGAGCAGCAAAACCAGTTCCTCACGTGCCATCAGGATGCCTTGGATGGCGGCGGGCTTGTTGTCGCATTTGGGCGTGCGGATAAACGGCTTGCCGGAGGTGAAGAGCCCCTGCCAGACTGCGCGGCCCACCGCGTGGGTCAGGGCCATACCTGCGATAGCCGCGCCGAACCGGTCCCGCCACGGGCACTTGACGCGGGCGTGATAAAGCCAAAGTCCTGCGATGACCTTGAACGCAAAGACGCTAAGCGTCGGGACAAGGAAGACAGCGGGTGGGAACTCGACCCACTTGAGCATCAGCAAGACGGACCAGAAAACGGCAGCCGCGACAAACACCATATGCGCCGCATCGGCAAACCATGGCAGCCAGCCCGACACGAAGTGATACCTTTGGCCTGTGGTGAGCTTCAGCCCGTCGATGCCTTTTTCTTCACTAAGCGCGTGCCAGTGGCGTTTGAGGATCTGCACCGCACCGTAAGCCCAGCGGAATCGCTGGGTCTTATAGCCGCCGAAGCTATCGGGGATCAGGCCGCGCCCCAGTGACTCTTCCAGATAAACGGCCTCATAGCCTTTCTCGAACAGGCGTAGGCCAAGCTCGGCATCTTCACAGATACACCATTCGGCCCAGCCGCGCACGCTGCGCAGCACGTCTTTGCGGATCAGGGTCATGGTGCCATGTTGGATGATGGCGTTGCGCTCATTACGCTGGACCATCCCGATATGGAAGAAGCCCGCATATTCCCAATAGCACATGCGTTTGAACAGGCTTTCCGCGCTGTCACGGTAATCTTGCGGGGCCTGAACAATGGCCACCTCTTTTTTGTCGAAATAAGGAATGGTTGCGCGTAGCCAATTCGGTTTCACGACATAATCGCTGTCGATCACGCCGACGACGGCAACGTCCTTGGCCGTTTGGGTTAGCGCGAAATTAAGGGCTCCGGCCTTGAAACCGGGCCATTTGGGCAGGTGGAAAAAGCGAAAGCGTGGTCCCAGCTTGGCGCAATGTTCCTGAAGCGGTTTCCATACTTCTTCGTCCTTGGTGTTGTTATCGACGACGATGACTTCATAGTTCGGATAGTCCATCGCCGCGAGTGCATTGAGAGTCTCGATCACCATATGCGGGGGCTCGTTATAGCACGGCACATGGATGGAGACTTTCGGCGCATTGGCGGGCAGAGGGGCTTGTTGCGGAAGGAAGTGTCGTTTGCGGTTGGCCCACATGACCTCCGTCAGCTCGAACCCGTCCACGAGCAACAGCGCGAGCAGCACGACCTGAAAGGCGATCAGCACCACCCACGCGATGGTGTTGGCGTTGATGATGCGCTCGGCCATCGCAACGAGAATGGCCCAGACCAGAAGTGAACACGCCGTTTGGATCAGCGCGGCATAGAAAATCTGCCCCGCCAGTTTCAGGTGCCCGTGCTTGCGCACGAACCACTGGATCGGCAAAAACGCGAGCAGTGACGCGATTAGGCAGCCCCAATACCATCTTGTGGACTCGCGCACGATACCGCTCATCTCGAATTTGACGTGGCGATCGGAGTTCCACAGACCCCAGTGCGCGCCGACGGTGCCTTCGATGCCGCGCTTCCACGGTGCGTCGATGGCCTCGACAATCGAGTAATCAAGCCGCGTCTTGGAGGCATAATTCAAAAACTCGCGCGTAAAGCGAGATTGGTTGATTTGGGATGGCTCCGCGCCTTTGACCCATTGGCCCTCACTCGGCCATCCGACTTCGCCCAGCAGGATGTGCTTGTCGGGGAAGGCGGCTTGAAGCTGCTGTATGCGGTAATCGACATAATTGACGGCACCGTCAATGGGAACACCCTCCCAATAGGGCAGGACGTGAACGGTGATGAAATCAACCGCCTGCGCCAGCTCTGGCGAGTCAAGCCAGACATGCCACGGCTCGGCGGTTGAGACAGGAATGGAAAGTTGTCTTTTAGCGACCTCAATATGGCGGATCAGTTGCTCAACGCTGACATCTTCGCGAAGGATCGCTTCATTGCCGACGATGGCGCGAGTAATGTTTGGGTGCTCGTTGCTCAGGCGAACAAGACGCTCAACCTCTTCGGCATTCGTCTGTTCGTTCGGGCTGATCCATGCGCCAGCGAAGACGTGCAAGTTAGCCTTATCGGCGGAGGCGATGACCTGATCCAGCCCATCGCTGACGCCGTAAAGCCGGATGGCGTTAGCCGATCCGGCGATAAGCTGCATATCCTTTTCGATCTGCTCGGGCGACAGGCGGGTGGATTCATTGTTCGCCTGCCACGCGCTGTAAGACAGGCTGTTGATGCGCCCGCCCCAAGGCAGCTGCATCGTCCCCCGGTTGACCAAGGCCCAGATGGCCAAGTTAGCCGTCAGAACGATAAGAAGGACAAGAAGGAGGCGGGGCAGGGAACGGAGCATGGTGTGACAAAGCGTCCTATGAGCGAGAGGCCATCGTGGTTTGTTTGGCTTTCAAGGCTTCGATCAGCGCGGGAAGCCCCTCGCGCTTGATCACGGCGGTGAACTCGGCGCGGCGGGTGGCAAGCTCGCTGATCGACGCGTCCAGATAGACATCGACGATGCGCGGTGTCCCTTCTTCGTCGGGCGTGACCATATAGTTCAGCAAGACGGGGGAGCTGTTCTTGGGCGTTAGATGTGTGACGACCATCGCGCCGCGCGGGGAGGGATTCTCGCCCTTCACTTCGAAAGTCTCGCCGTCAAACTTGGTAAAACGGCTGGCATAGGTCGCGACAGAGAAGGCCGAGAAAGCGTCCACCAGCTGCTTCTGCTGCTCCGGCGTCGCCTTGGCCCAAGCGGGTCCCACGGCATAGCGCGCCATCAGCGGCAAATTGAACGCGCGGGACACAGCAGGTTCCAGCTTCTTATAGCGTCCCTCAAAACCCAGTTGCTCGCCTTCCTTCATGGTTGTCTCAAGTACTTGATAAAAAGCGGCCACGGTCTGCCCCGCGCTGGCTTTTGTTGCCGCCACGGTCTCCGTTGTCGGAGCCGAAGCCGCCTCGGCCGCTTTGGCGCGCTGGGGAATAAAGAAGGCCAGAAGAATCAAAACAAAAAGAACGGCAGGAAAAAGAAGACGTTTCATCAGAGGTCCCGTTGAGGTGAATCGTATGTCAAAAAGAAGGTGCCCGTTTCTACACCGTTTAGCAACCCTTGGCGAGGCCCTTCTCCGCCATCCTCTACGCCCCCTTTGCGGCAAAAATGCGCCAGAGCTGTGGTGTTCATGTTCGCTCGAAGGGACTGGCGTTAGGCCCTTGCAATGACGCTGGCGGCTTCGGCTTTGCCCAGCGCGGTCAGCGCGTTGGCGACGATGTGCTTGGCGTTGAGCTTTGCTTCGTCATACTGCTTGACCTGTGTATCCTGCGGCTGGAAGACATCCGGCAGGGTCATGGCACGGATTTTCAGGCCGTGATCCATAAAGCCGAGATTGGCGAGGTGATGGACGACATGGCTGCCGAACCCACCGATGGAGCCTTCCTCAACGGTGATAATCACTTCATGGCTCTTGGCCAGACGCTGGATCAGGTCAAGGTCGAGCGGCTTGGCAAATCGCATATCGGCAATCGTGGTGCTCAGGCCCAGCGACTCCAGCTCTTCCGCAGCCTTGCGGCATTCGGCAAGGCGCGTGCCGAGATTGAGGAGGGCGATCTTGCTGCCTTCCTTGACGATGCGGCCCTTGCCAATTTCAAGGACGGTGCCACGCGCAGGAATCTCAAGGCCAGAGGCATCGCCGCGCGGATAACGCAGCGAGATAGGCCCTTCGTTATAGGCCGCTGCCGTCGCGACCATGTCGGCGAGTTCTACTTCATCACCCGCTGCCATCACGACAATATCGGGCAGGCAGCTCATAAACGCGAGATCGAACGCGCCCGCATGGGTTGCGCCGTCAGCACCGACCAACCCCGCGCGATCCATCATCAGACGCACAGGCAGTTTTTGCAAAACGACATCGTGCATCACTTGGTCATAGGCTCGTTGCATGAACGAGGAATAAATCGCGCAGAACGGCTTCAGTCCCTCGCACGCAAGCCCCGCTGCGAAGGTCACGGCATGTTGCTCGGCGATGCCGACATCGAACAGGCGGCCTTCGAACCGCTTGCCGAAAAGGTCGAGCCCTGTTCCGGCAGGCATCGCCGCCGTGACCGCAACGATCTTGTCGTCATGTTCGGCTTCGGCCACAAGGGCTTCGGCGAAAACACGGGTATAGGAAGGTGGCGCATTTTTGGGTTTGTCTTGCGCCCCCGTCACCACGTTAAACTTGCCCACGCCGTGCATCTTGTCGGCAGCGGCTTCGGCGGGTGCATAGCCGCGCCCTTTCTCCGTTACGATATGAACGAGCACCGGCCCGCCCTTCGGGTCGTCGCGCACGTTCTCTAACACGGGGAGCAGATGCTCGAAATTATGACCGTCGATGGGGCCGACATAGTAAAAGCCCATCTCTTCAAACAGCGTGCCGCCAGTGACCATGCCTCGGGCATAATGCTCGGCCTTGCGAGCGGCTTCCTTCATACGGCGTGGGAAGATGTTCGCGAACTCCTTGGCCAGATGCCGGATGTTGCGATATTCCTTCGATGAAGCAAGGCGCGAGAGATAGGCGCTGATGGCCCCCGTAGGCGGTGCAATCGACATATCGTTGTCGTTCAAAATCACAATGAGGCGCGAGTCCATGGCTCCGGCATTGTTCAGGGCCTCATAGGCCATGCCCGCGCTGATCGACCCGTCGCCGATGACGGAAATGACCTGATTTTTCTTTTGATTAAGGTCGCGCCCGACAGCAAAGCCGACTCCGGCGGAAATCGAGGTTGAGCTGTGCCCTGCGCCAAACGGATCAAAGACGCTCTCGCTGCGTTTCGTGAAGCCCGACAGCCCGCCGCCTTGGCGCAGCGTGCGGATACGGTCCCGCCGTCCGGTCAGGATCTTGTGCGGATAGACCTGATGCCCGACATCGAAGATGATCTTGTCGTCAGGCGTATTGAAGACATAGTGCAGGGCAACCGTCAGCTCGACCACCCCAAGGCCGGAACCCAAATGCCCGCCCGTCGAGGCGACGACATTAATCATCTCGGCGCGGACTTCGTCGGCCAGTTGTTGAAGCTGCTCGGGCTCCAGTTTGCGCAAATCGTCAACGCCGCTCACCGTATCAAGCAGAGGAGTCGCAGGCCGTCCGGCAGGCTGAGGGCGCACGTCTTCGGCTTCGATGGCGCAGCTCTCGTCCGGACACAGGGCGCGGGCCTTTGTTTTTTCATTTGCTTTAGATGCTGACAAAGCCGTTCTCCTTAACAATACACCTGCAAACCATCCTCCCCTTGCGGGAGGGTGATTTGATCTGCGTTTTTTCCACTCAAGTGAAAGATACACCAGCCTAGAGAATCCCCCTGATACCACTTTTCCCCAGCCGGACGGTATGATTAGCCCCATTAAGATGGTTAATGCAAGCCATCCGTTGCTTTCACGCAACAGCCAGCGGTCCTTTTGCACTGCAAAAGAAGGTAAGAATGGGGAGGGGGGCGGTGCTGAAACTATAAACAGGCGTATTTTTACTTGTTTTGAGTGTGTGTTTGTCGCTAAGAATGTGTAACTTTTACCCAACTTTTTTGGAGTTTTCTATTATGAGTGAACCAAATAAGAAGCCGCAATATAACGGCAGTGCTTTCAATCTTTACAATCTGACCCGTGTCCGCGGGCTTGAAGTTGCCCATGTCTTGGCTTCGACCACACAGGGTGGGACTGAACAACCCTCGATGAACTGGCTTGTCTATACACAGACCCAAGAACGTATCCGCCTCGCCTATGCCAAGGCGGCGAGCAGTGTGTTTAACCGTAAAACGGCCGCCAATGTCGGCGGAATCATTCTTGCTTGTGCTGCTATTGCTGGGCTTTCTGCCGCTGTATTGTGGGTTCCCTTGGTTAAGGGCATTGCTTTGGCAGTTGGCGTTGTGGCGACCCTCGCCTCCAGTATGTGTGTCTATGATAATCTCGGTGAAGATAAATTGCATGTCGCCAATCAGTTTCGTAGTGATGCGCCTGATGCTGTTCCTTCTGCATCGGCTATGGGAGATATGAAAGTTTACCGTAGGGCCCTCAAGATTCTCGAGAAGGAAGGTCTTCTCGGCAAGGGTGCTTTCGGCGCACAAGGCCAAGGGTTCTCGGGCGGTGAGACCGATTTCTGGGGCGAAACAGCCCGTTTCCGTTCACCGCAAACGGCCTTGCCGACTGGTCGTGAGACCCTCCGCCTTGTTCCCGGCACAACACAGCGCAAGGCCTTGGAACATAAAGCGGCCTAAGTGAAGAATAGGATGGGGCCTTAACCTTGAATAGGTTTGCCCCTTCCTGCCTTTGTGATCTAAACTCCATGTATTCAATATTCCACAGGAGATTTCCAGATGAACAAAACCCTTCGTGGCTTTATGTTTGGCGGAGCGGCCCTTGCAATGACGACGTTTGCCGGAGTCAGCGCGGCGGTGGCTGCCCAAAAAGGCTCGGTCAGCGTGCCTGTTTTTACGACCTTTGTCGGATCACAACCGTCTTATGACGTTTATCCGTCTTTTCTCGAATCCTATCAAATTTTGCATGATGGATCGACAGGGCTGCCAGCGTTGGAATCTTTTTCACGGTGTGCCTATAACCCTGAGGGTAAGCGCGATTCGTCGATCACCAAGCTACAGATCGAAAGTGATGTGACGGGGTATTTCGGTATTTTCCAGAAGATTGATGGAAATGATTTTGCGATCATCAAGCCTCAATCCGATGATCCATCAAAGCCGATCAACAAATGGGTCGCATTGGGCGTCATTAACGGCGAATACAAGGCTGCTGTATGTAATGGTTATGATGCGAAAACAGGCTTGCTTTCCGATTGCATGGCTGCTCCTCATATTGCATTGCTTGTCACACAGAATAGTTTGAATGTTGCCGTTGATTATGCAGACAAAATGTGTGGCTACCATATCGAGAACGCTGCAAAAATGGGAGCCTTCAGTCCTCCGCCAGCCCCGAAGCCAGCCGAGAAGCAACAGTATATTGACAACCAACGCAAGAACCTTGGGCAGCTTGCGCGGTAAGCAAGCCGAAGGGAACGTTGCTCCGCACGAAAACGGGCCCATACGGGCCCGTTTTTTTGAGGGAAAAGGGGTCACGGCTCGGTTCGGAAAAAAGCCTTTAGAATCAACGAATCGGGAAGAAAAAGGGCTCTGAGAGCGACGTGAGCCGACATTTGGTACGCACGCGGGTCTGTTCGGGAGTCTTTTTAGGCTAACATGCTGATATATAACGACTTTCTCAAAATCGAAGACATTGGCTAACCCTTTGAAATAAAACAATCTTCTGAACTATCTCTCCCGCGAGACCAAAATCGAGAAAGTTTGCACTGTCGATAGAGTGAAGAGTTGGTATGTAGGCTATACCAACTCTTGAAGTACGAGCAGTATAGTTCTCCCTCGGGCCACTTACGGAAAAATGAAAGCTTTTTTCCCACGCCCGATTTTGTAGACGTAATTGGGCTGGTTGGGGCTATATTTGCTCTTAACTCCTTGAAGCGGATCGAATCCACGAGGTTCAATTATCCTTAAAACGCTGGGGACAGCCATTTCTTCAAAAAGCCCGTCGCAAAGGTACTCGTTGCCTCTTGGACTAACATATTGTCCATTATACACAAAACTGGCGGAAAAGGAATCTTTCGGGGTGAGGGGCTCAATCAAGTGAATGTCGAAACACACTAGAGTTTGTCCATTTTCAGTTTTTAAGGCCATGTCTCGTCGATTATAAATGCCTCCCTCTGGCAAGCGTTTGCCATTTTTAAACATGACGACCCCGTCTATTTCGCCGGTGAAGAGCCCACGATCAGGCTCAATACAGACCGTAACAACAGGATGTTTGGGCGGTTCGCGGCTGGGCTTTTGAGTTAAGCCATTATGGATGTTTGAACCGACCTTTCCTAAGATGGCTATAGCGCAGAGGGCCATTGTAATGCGGATGCCGGTAAGAAACGGGGATTTAGGGTTGCTCATCATGTAATCCTTGATAATCATTTTAACAAATTACGCGCCACTTTACCCGCTTGGTGGGAGCTGAAACAAGCTTAAACAATGGTTTCAAACAGGGTTAAGCCGCTTGCACGTCCCTTAGGGCTTTGGTGGCGACGTCGGCGTTGATGTTCAGCTTCTCCCCGTCGCGCAGGGCTACGGCGGCGTCGAGGTCCACGGAGACGAGTTGCGAGACTCCCTTTTCGCTCATCGTCACGCCGAACAGCCGGTCCATATGCGCCATGGTGAGTCGTTGGTGGGTGATGATGAGGAAGCGCGTGCCCGTCGTGCGCCCGATCTCGGAGACGAGGTCGCAAAAGCGGCCAATGTTGCTTTCGTCCAAAGCGGCCTCGGCCTCGTCAAGGACGCAGATGGGCGAGGGGTTCGTCTGGAACACCGCAAAGAGCAAAGCGAGCGCGGTCAGCGTCCGCTCACCGCCCGAAAGCAGAGAGAGGATTTGCTGTTTCTTGCCCGGTGGCGCGGCGATGATCTCAAGCCCCGCATTCATCGGGTCATCATTTTCGATCAGCTCAAGCGATGCGCGGCCGCCGCCGAACAGCTTGGTGAAAAGAACTTGGAAACGCTCGTTGACTTGTGAGAACGCGTTGTTGAGGCGCTCACGCGCTTCGCGGTTGAGCTGGCCGATCCCTTGCCGCAGCTTGGCAATCGCGGCGACAAGGTCGCTCTTCTCCTGTTCAAGGCGGTTGATCTCGGTCTGCGCGGCCTCGGACTCGACTTCGGCGCGGAGGTTGACGGGGCCCATATTGTCGCGCTCGCGCACATAGCGGCCCAAGGTTTGCTCCAGCTCGAAGATGGACGGCAAGTTCTGCCCGTCGCCAAAGGCGGCGATGTCGCGCAAATCTTCGGGCGCGCAGTCCAGCTTTTCCATCATGCGTTCGCGCAGCACGGTGAAATGCTCCTGCGTTGCCGTCACCGCGCCTTCGGCACGGACGCGCTCTTCGCGCGCGGCCCCCAGCTTCGCTTCGTCCTGCTTAAGCTGGTGTTCGGTGACGCTCAGCTTTTGTTCGGTGGCAATCAGAATATCGGCGGCCTGACTGCGCTTGGCTTCAGCCTCGGAAAGCTGGGTCAGCAGCGCACCGCGCTGGCTGTCAAGCTGCGCGGGCTTGGCGCGAAGAGCATCCAGCTCTTGGCCCAGCGTGGCGATGCGCTCCGCCAAGGCGAGGCTTTGCTTTTCCGCGCTGGTCATGCGGCTCTGCCACGCGGTCAGCTCGTCACGGATCGCGGTCTGGCGGCGTTGATTCATCTCCCGTTCGCGGACAAGCCGTTCGCGCTCGCTTTGCTTGGCGGCTTTTTCCGTGCGCCTCGCCGCAAGCTCGGTGCGATAGGTTTCGACTTGGGTTTGCAAAGCGGAAATGTCGGGCAGGGCTGTGCGCTCCGCTTCCACTGCCGCTGCGCGGTCGCGTAGCGCGTCGCTGTCTGCCACGATCTGCGCGAGGCTTTCGCTAAGGGCCGTCAGGCGCGTATTGGCGGCTTCGGACTCGCGTTTTTGCTTGGCGTAATGGTCACGCGCATCGTTCAGCGCGGCGAACGCGGATTGCAGCGAGGCGCGGGTGGCGCGGTCCAACTCGTCACATTGCGCGACAATGGACGACGCTTCGGCAAGGTTGGCTTCGGCCTTGTCGTTTTCGGCCGTCGCGGCTTCGATCTCGGTGCCCAGCGCGGACAGACGGTTGCGCTGTTGCAAGCGCATGGCCGAGGCAGTCTTGGCTTCGGGGGTCAGCGTAAAGCCGTCCCAACGCCATGCCCAACCATCACGGCTGACGAGGATTTGTCCGCAGGCCAGCTGCGCGGCGGCGGCTTCGCCTTGCTCTTTATTGTCCACCATCCCGACTTGCGAAAGCGAGCGGGCAAGGGCGGGAGGTGCCTGAACATATTGCGCAAGCGGCGTGGCGGTTGTGGGCAGCGCAGGCGGCGCGGCCAGTGGCTCCATCGCCCGCCAGTGCATGGCGGCGGCGGGATCAAGCGCGGCGGTCAGGGCTTCGCCCAGCGCGACGGCCAGCGCGTTTTCAAGTCCGGGAGTCACGGTGATAAGGTCGATGACTTGATCGTGCCCGTCTTGTCCATGCGCCAAAAGGCTTTCCAGCGCGGCGGCTTCAGCCTTCAATTTTGTGAGGATCGAGGCGGTTTCCTGCGCCGTTTGTTGGGCCGCGCCCCGCGTTTCCTGCGCCTGTTCGCGGGCTGTGCTCGCTTGCTCGGCTTGCGCTTTGCGCTTGTCGAGTTCCGCTTCGCACGCGTCAACCATCGAGGTCGCCAGCGACAAATCGGGGCGCAGGGCAATCTCGGCAGCCAAGGCGTTGCGCTGTGCGTCCAGATCGGCGCGGCGTTGCGTTAGAGTCGCCTGATGCGCGAGGAGGGCTTTCATCTCGCGGTCGAGAGACTGTGCGCTGGCCTGCGCCGTTGCGACGCTGCGCATCAAGTCGGTGAGCGTTCTGTCGAGGCTCTCAACATCGTGGCTGGCTTTATCAAGAGTCTGTGTCACGGTGGGGAGGGTTTCGTCGATCAGCGCGTTTTGCGTGGTGAGGTGTTCTTGCTCGCCCGTCAAGCGCGTCACGGCGGCGAGCCCGTCGCTGTGGTTCGCTTTTTCTCGCGCCTGATCGCTGGTCGCTTGAGTCAACAAGTTCTGGGTCGCCGCAATCTGGCTTTCCGTGCGCTTGGCCTCTGCGTCGATTTGCTCACGTGCGAGGGTCAGCTTTTGCACAATCGCGGCGGCGGTCGCCTCGTTTTGGCGCAGCGCGGGCAGCTCGGCGGCGATGGTGGCGCGGGTCGTGTTGCCTTGCGTGACGATGGAGAGCAGCTCGCTCGCGTGACGCTCGGCCACCTTAAGCGTTTCCGTTGCCTTCTGTGCCTCCTGCTCGGCTTCAACCCAGCGCAGGTGGTAAAGCGCGGCTTCCGTCTTGCGAATATGCTCCGCCAAATTGCGATAGCGCGAGGCTTGTTTGACCTGTTGCTTCAGGCTGCGCAGCTGCGTATCGAGCGTGCGCAGCACATCATCCACGCGGGTCAGGTTCGTCTCCGCGCCCTTGAGTTTCAGCTCCGCCTCATGACGGCGGGCTTGAAGGCCAGCGGTGCCAGAGGCTTCTTCAAGAATCTGGCGGCGATCTTGCGGCTTGGCGCGGATCAGCGCGTCAATCTGGCCTTGGCCGACGACGCTGGTCGATTGCGCGCCCGTGGATTGATCGGCGAAGAGAAGCTGCACATCGCGCTGGCGCACGGGCTTGCCGTTGATGCGGTAATCCGACCCGCCGCCGCGCTCGATCTTGCGCACGACCAAAAGCTCGTCGGCATCGTTGAACTCCGCCGTTGCGCGGCGTTCGCCGTTATCCAGCTCAAGCGTCACTTCCGCGATATTGCGCGAGGGGCGCGTGGCCGTTCCGGCGAAGATCACGTCTTCCATGCCTGCGCCGCGCATGCGTTTGGGTGAGGTTTCACCCATCACCCAGCGTAAGGCTTCCACAAGGTTCGACTTGCCGCACCCGTTCGGCCCGACAATGCCGGTCAGCCCTTCCTGAATCAGAAGGTCGGTCGGATCGACAAAAGATTTAAAACCCTGAAGGCGCAGGCGTGAAAAATGAACCATTAATCCTCGTTGATGCTATTTCTTTTTATCAGCTAGAATCTTGTCGAATGCCGCTGCCATTTCTTCATAGGGGCGGGTGCCGACGATGACGTCCTGTCCGTCATTGAGTATAAAAGTCGGGGTTCCGGTGACCTCATATTTCTTTGCGCCTTCGTTGCGCATGGCGACGATGGCATCCAGAAGATCGGTATCGTCCAGACAGCTCTTCACCTTCTCCTGTGGCAATCCGGCCATCTGGGCATATTGCTTGAGCATTTCCTCTGGTTTGGGAGTCATGGCCCATGTGCGGAAGCTTTTGAACAGCAAATGGACAAACGGGAAATACTGGCTCTCAGGCATGCATCGCGCCAAGGCGGCGGCCTTGAGGCTATAGGCATCGTTGGGGAAATCGCGGTGGATCACGCGAACCTTGCCGGTTTCGATATAGTTCTTTTCGATTTGCGGCATGACATCGTTATAGAAGTCGGCGCAATGCGAGCAGGTAAAGCTTGAATATTCGACCATCGTGATCGGCGCGGTGGCCTTGCCCTCGGCGTGATCCGGCAAAACGGTTTCCTTGGCCCAAACGGGGGAGCTGGCACTCAGCAAAAGAGCCAAAAACAGAACTTTACAGACGTTACGCATGATACCTCTCGACTCAAGTTGGCGCAGTATAGGGGGAAATCCTCCTGAAACTCAAGAAAACTGCCATTCTTTTGAGACAAAAGAAGGGCAACTGACGCAAATTGGTTAACGCCGCTGGTGGTGAAGGTAAAGGGAGAAAAGTAAACAAGCTCGAGTCATTCCCGCTTTCGCGGGAATGACGCAGGGTTTTGATGCTTAGCCTTGCTTCTTGGAGGAGAGGATCGAAGCCCCAAGGGTCTCCAGAACTTCTTTAAGGTCACTGTCCTCAACCTCCGCGATGGTGGCGGCTAGGTCCTCTTTTTCTTGAGGGGTGAGCGGCGGCGGGGGCAGGGGGGGCTCGGTGCCCGTCAGGCCATAGGCGGGGGCCAGCGCGATCCTCTCGATGGCGGGATAGCCGAAAAAGCCGTTAATCCGCTGGATGACAATCCCCGTCTGGTGGGAAAAGGCCATGGCCAGCCCTTGGGGCAGTTTGACAGTCAGCGTTCCGCCCGTCTGGCGGCCCGCCCATTGATCGGCAGGCTTTTTGCCGCGAGGAAAGGTTATTTTGACGGGTGTCGTCTGTTTGGCATAGTCTGCGCCCACGATCTCGGTCCAGTGGTCGATCAGGGCGGCATAAAGGCCCCAGTCTTTGCCGACCGCTTCTTTGGCGATCCGGTCAATCGTTGTGGCAATGGTGCGGGGCAGTTTCATAGGGGCCAGTGTGGTGGAAAAGCGCGGACAAAACAAGAAAAAGCGAAAAAGAGAGGGGGAGGAACTTCGGTCTATCGCCCCCGCTTTGCTTGATTGGTACGACCGCCACCGTCGGACGCTGCCCTGGCGGGCGGCGGCAGGGGAGCGGCCTGATCCTTATCGTGTCTGGCTTTCCGAGATTATGCTCCAGCAAACGACGGTGGCGACAGTCGGGCCTTATTTCCTGAAATTCATCCGCAAATGGCCGACGTTGAAGGCACTCGCGAAGGCCGATCTGGATGAGGTGCTGACGATGTGGGCGGGGCTTGGCTATTACCGCCGTGCCCGAGGGCTTCATGCCTGCGCCCAAGATGTGCTGCGCGATCACGGCGGCGTATTTCCATCAACGGAAGAACAGCTCCTTTCCCTGTCGGGCATAGGCCCCTACACGGCGGCGGCGATAGCCGCGATTGCCTTTGACCAAAAAGCCAATGTTGTCGATGGCAATGTGGAGCGCGTGATGGCGCGGCTTCATCGGGTGGCCGAGCCTCTGCCCGCCGGTAAAAAGAAGCTGAAACAGCTTGCCGCGACGCACCTGCCCGAAAGCCGCTTTGGCGACTATGCCCAAAGCCTGATGGACCTTGGCGCAACTATCTGCACGCCGCGCAGCCCAAAATGCGCTTTCTGTCCGCTTGCTTCTGTTTGCGAAGCCAGAGCGGCGGGCGATCACGATCTTTACCCCCGCCGCGCCCCCAAAGCCGCCAAGCCCGTGCGGCATACAACGGCTTTTGTCCTGAAAAACAAGGACGGCGCGGTCCTGCTGCGCCAAAGGCCTCAGACGGGGCTTTTGGCTGGCATGATGGAGGTGCCTTCCACGCCTTGGGAGTCAAAGCCTCTGGATTGGGCGGCGGCGAGACGCTATGCTCCGGTAGATGGTTCTTGGGAGAGTCTGCCCGTCACGGTGCGCCATGTCTTCACGCATTTCGATCTTACGATCCAAGTCGCTGTCCTGACGGCTCAAGGCAAAAAGGAGAGCAAGATCGAAGGCCGTTTTGTACCGCGCAGGAAATGGGACGATGAAGCGCTCCCCAGTGTGATGCGCAAGGTTCTGGAGGCGGCCTGTCAGGGGTCCGAAGGAAAGGGAAGAGAATGAAAATCGCAGTTCGCTTGGCTGTTTTCGGTCTGGTTGTGTTGTCGTGTTTTGTCGGCTTGCCCGCCCACGCCGAAACCTATGAAAAGCCTGCCATGGACAATATCATGCGCAGCCTTGTCCGCTTCGGTGCCATCGATGTCAATGATGATACGATGCTGGACCTTTATGCGCGGGTGCATGCTTGCGATCTGTATCGCCAGTTTTATCAGGACGAGTTCAAGTGGCGCGAGATCCGCACCCAGATACGTAAGGTCATCAAGGAGGAAGCGGCGACCTATCCCACGGGATATCGCTATGATACCCAGATGCAGCTAGGGCGTTACGATTTCGAGAAAAAGTCTTATCCGTTTGTACACAAGGAACAGAACAGCGGCGTCAACGCCTTTCGCATGATTGCGCATGACTCCGATTTTTGCACGGACGAAGATATGTACGGTTTCCCACGCGGCTATCGTCTCGTCCTTGCAAGCCCAATCGATGTGCCGGACCTGCCCTTGAAAGAGGAAGAAGCCAAGGCCTTGATCAAGCGCATGGATGAAGACGACAACAAGGACCACATCGTGACGGCGCGTTTTAATATCCGCGTCGTTTTTATCGCCTCGTTGATGCCCAACAATGTGTCGTTGGAGCAGCCGCAGGAGGGAGGACAGGCCATGGCCCGCGTACGCCAGCGGATTCAGGCTGACAGCATTATTCTGGACAGCCGCCTCGACTCAATCGAGTTTTATGAAGATCCCGAGCGGACCAAACTGATCTATGTCTATCGCCCATAGGCAAGGTAGGCAGGGTTGTTCGTTGCGTCCCACACATACAAAAGAGCGTCATACCGGCGAAGGCCAGTGTGACGCCTTTCTTTTGATGCGGCGGCAAGGCTTCAGCCGCGAGGCGATATAAGCGGGCTTATTATAGTTAATCGCCGCTAGAGCCCTTGTGGGGCCCGTACAGAGGTTTTTATTCCTGTCCGGTAGGGGGATAGCGGCCCTCTTCGTTCCATGCGTCCTAGGGGGCTCTATGGGCCCGTAAACGGCATTCGCAGTCCTCATTTAGGATATTTTATCTATTAAGCATTCCGCTTGTCTTTTCTCCGTTTTTTTGGTTCTTGTGGGGCTTAGAAGATGAACAGGGCAGCTTTATGACACCGCTTGAGAAGATCAGGAACTTTGCGATCATTGCGCATATCGACCATGGCAAATCCACGCTCGCGGATCGGTTGATCCAGTGCTGTGGTGCGGTGGAGCTTCGCGAGATGAAAGAGCAGATGCTCGACAACATGGATATCGAGCGCGAGCGCGGCATTACAATCAAATCCCAGACGGTGCGCCTTGCCTACACCGCCAAGGATGGGCAGACCTATCAGCTCAATTTGATGGACACGCCGGGGCATGTTGACTTTGCCTATGAGGTCAGCCGGTCGCTGGCGGCGTGTGAGGGCTCCATTCTGGTGGTCGATGCCTCGCAAGGGGTGGAGGCGCAGACACTCGCCAATGTCTATCAGGCCCTCGACAATAATCACGAGATTATCCCCGTTCTCAACAAGATCGACCTGCCTGCCGCCGAGCCGGAGCGCATCAAGCAACAGATCGAAGATGTGATCGGGCTCGACGCCTCCGATGCGGTGATGATCTCGGCCAAGACGGGGATCGGTGTGCCCGATGTGCTGGAGGCGATTGTTACGCGCCTGCCGCCGCCCAAGGGCAATGCCGAATCCGAGCTGAAGGCCCTTTTGGTCGATAGCTGGTATGATGCTTATCTGGGCGTCGTTATTCTGGTGCGCGTCGTCGATGGCGTGATCAAGAAGGGCCAGAAGATCCGCTTTATGGCGACGGGCGCAATGCGTGAAGTGGATCGCGTGGGCATTTTCACCCCCAAGAAGCTCGAGATCGGTGAACTGGGCCCGGGTGAAGTCGGCTTCATCACGGCGGGAATCAAACAGATCAGCGACACGAAGGTTGGTGACACGATCACGGACGAGCGCAAGCCTGCGCAGGCGGCTCTGGCGGGGTTCAAGCCCTCCATCCCCGTCGTGTTCTGTGGCCTGTTTCCCGTCGATGCCAATGACTTCGAGCATCTGCGCGAGTCACTGGGCAAGCTTGCGCTCAACGATGCCAGCTTCCAGTTCGAGGCGGAAAGCTCTGTCGCGCTGGGCTTTGGTTTCCGCTGCGGGTTCTTGGGCTTGCTGCATCTTGAAATCATTCAGGAGAGGCTGGAGCGCGAGTTTAATCTGAACCTGATTACCACCGCGCCGTCGGTGATCTATCACATCTTCAAAACCGACGGGACGATGATCCATCTGCACAATCCTGTCGATATGCCCGATCCCGTGCGCATCGACCATATGCAAGAGCCGTGGATCAAGGCGACGATTATGACACCCGACGAGTTCCTTGGCCCGATCCTGACCCTATGCAACGAACGGCGCGGCGAGCAGGTAGAGCTGACCTATGTCGGCGCACGCGCCATGGCGGTTTACAAGCTGCCGCTTAATGAAGTCGTGTTCGATTTCTATGACCGGCTGAAATCTATCTCGCGCGGCTATGCCAGCTTTGATTACACGCTGGACGAATATCGCGAGGGCGATCTGGTCTTGATGAATATCCTTGTGAATGCCGAAGCTGTGGACGCGCTGGCCTGCATTGTCAATCGTGCGGCGGCGGAAAAGCGTGGGCGCATGCTCTGTGAACGGCTGAAGGAGCTGATCCCCAAGCAGCTCTTCAAAATCGCGATTCAGGCTTCTATCGGTGGGCGCGTGATTGCGCGTGAAACGATCTCGGCCTTGCGCAAAGATGTGACAGCCAAGTGTTATGGTGGTGATATCTCGCGCAAACGCAAACTCCTCGACAAACAAAAAGAGGGTAAAAAGCGCATGCGCCAGTTCGGTCAGGTCGAGATCCCCCAATCCGCCTTCATAGCCGCACTTAAGATGGATGACAGGTAGGGTTCGATCAACGCTTGAAGAACGCTCTTCCTCTCATGCGTCATTTCCGCGAAAGCGGGAATCCAGAGACTGTTGCAGCTAGCCTGTCCTGAAGTGGTAGATTCCCGCTTTCGCGGGAATGACTCGGGGAGGTCCTTCGTTTGGATTTAGTCGTGGCTTGCCAAATAATCCCCATCACCGCGATAAAGTAATAGCGGCGTCCAGAAGTTCAACGAGAAGAGATTCTTCATCGGCTTCCTTGTTGAAGGGCAGGATGAGCCAGCCTTCGGGCATAAACGTCTTCGTCGCGTCGCCGTCGGTGGCGAGGTCGAGATAGACGCCTTTGGTGCCTTGCTCGGCATAAGTTGTCAGGCGCATTATCTGGGCTTCCGTTTGCTGCGACAAATCGCCTGCGATGACGAGGAGGCTGCGCGTCAGGGGAAGGGTAGGAAAAAGGGATTTCTCGGGCGTCGCATCGAAGCCTTCGGTGATCAGCGAAGGCAACAGGCTTTGCGTCTGGGTGATCCTCGCCCGTTCGGGTGACAGCCAGCCAATAGGCCGCTCCTTGCCCGCCAGCAAATCGGCCAGCGCAAGCAACAGGACATAAAGTTTGCCGCGCAGTATTTCATCACCGCACGTGGCATAGAGATAGACTGTCCGCGCACTCAGCCCTTCATGGCTGCGCACCACGGGCTCTTGCGTTCGCGCGGATTGTCGCCAGTCGATCTTGGTCGCGGAATCGCCGCCCTGATAGGTGCGATAGGACCACATCTTCTCGCAACGGCTCAGCCGCTTTTTCCCCTCCGGCGACAGGCGCAGTGCCTGAGCGAGGTCTAAAGCTTGTGCGGTGGCTGTGATGGGGAAGGGCATGGCGTATACTGATCGTGTTTTAAAAGATTAGATGACTCTATAAAAGTTGAGTCATTCCCGCGAAAGCGGGAATCTACATGTTGAAGACATCCCTCGTGATAAACATGGATCCCTGCTTTCGCGGGGATGACTCAGTTTTTTAGACCTTATATCCAACTCTACATATTCGAGCAGTATATATCTATCACGCAATCGTTGTCAGCATGTCTTTGATGATCGCGTCGGCGTCGATGCCGTCGGTTTTGGCGCGGTAGTGCAGGGCGAGGCGGTGTTTCAAAACGGGACCGGCCATGGCGCGTAGATCGTCGATGGTAACCTGATGGCGGCCTTGCAAAAGCGCGTGAGCCCGCATGGTCAAAGCGAGGGCTTGCGAAGCGCGAGGGCCAGGCCCCCAGAAGACGCAGCGGCGCACGCTTTCAAGCGGTGTTGTTTCGGGACGGCCTGCGCGAACAAAAGTCAGGATGCGCTCGACCAGATCGGGTGCGAGCGGGATTTTGCGGACGATCCGCTGCATCTTGAGCATATCCTCGGCGAACAGAACGGGCTTGGGCGTCGCGTCGCTTGGCTCGGCGGTGGCAAGGACGATGCGGCGCTCGGTGTCAAGGCTGGGCTGCTCCACCGTGATCTGGATTAAAAAGCGGTCAAGCTGCGCTTCGGGAAGCGGGAAGGTGCCTTCCTGCTCCAGCGGGTTTTGCGTGGCCAGCACATGGAACGGCGCGGGCAGTGTGTAATCGCGGCCATTGACAGTCACGGTTTGCTCCTGCATCGCTTGAAGCAGCGCGGATTGCGTGCGCGGGCTGGCGCGGTTGATCTCGTCCACCATCAGGAACTGGCAAAAGACAGGGCCATGGACAAAGCGGAAATTGCGGCGGCCATAATCGACCTCTTCAAGGACTTCAGAGCCGATAATGTCCGAGGGCATCAGGTCGGGCGTACACTGGATGCGTTTGCACTCAAGTCCGATGACGCGGGCCAGCGTGGAGACAAGGCGTGTCTTGGCAAGGCCTGGTACGCCGATCAGCAGCATATGGCCGCCGGACAAAAGGGCGGTCAGGGCGTGGGTGGTGATGGCTTCTTGGCCGAAGACAAATTGCCCGACCTCGCGGCGCACATCGGCCAGCTTGCGGCTGGCCTCGTCAAAAGTTTCAAAGAAATCAGCAGGAATATCGGCCATATCTGTTCGCCTCTGGCAAGAATTTGTGTCAGAATACCCAAGAAGAGTGAAGAAAATGGAAATTTGTCCGTCACATACAGGCCTGAGGCTCAAGTCGTCCGATCATAAATGGATGGAATCTCGGGCAGTTAGGGAAATCCGCCGTATTGTGGCCGTAGCGGGGGGGCGGGCGCGTGTTGTCGGTGGGGCTGTGCGCGACGCACTGGCGGGGCGCCTTGTGCAAGACATCGACTTCGCCGTAAGCCTGCCACCGCTGGAGGTGATGGCCCTGTTCCAGAGAGAGGGGATCAAGGTCGTGCCAACGGGCATCGTGCATGGCACGGTCACGGTCGTGATCGAGGGCAAGGGGTATGAGCTGACAACCTTGCGGCGTGACGAGGCGACGGACGGGCGGCATGCGCAGGTCGCTTTCACGAATGACTGGCGGCAGGACGCGGCGCGGCGCGATTTCACCTTTAACGCACTTTATTTGAACGATGACGGGACGATCGAGGACTATTTCGGCGGCCTTGATGATTTAAAGGCGCGGCGTATCCGCTTCATCGGCGATCCGGCGGCGCGGATTAATGAGGACTACCTGCGCATCCTGCGTGCTTTCCGTTTCATGGCGCAGATGGGGAGCGATACGGTGATCGAGCCGGAGTCGCTGGCCGCCTGCGCCGCTGCCGCGCGGGGGCTCTTGCGTCTGTCGGCAGAGCGCGTGACGCACGAACTGATCCGCCTTTTCGCTGCGCCCGATCCGGTGCCCGCCGTCACGCTGATGGTACAGGTGGGGGTGTTACCTGTCTTGCTTGCGCCACTTCATCCGGCCGCGCGGCTGGCGCGGTTTATCGAGGCGGAGAAACACTATGGCCTTGCGCCCGATCCCGTCGGGCGGATGGCGGCTCTTTACAGTGGGCCGTGCGAGAATGTTCTTAACCATATCCGCTTTTCCCGTCGCGAGCGCGAGCGGTTTACGGCCCTGTGTCGCGTGCTTTTCGGGCTGGCAGAGCCTGTGTCCGCCGCCAGCGTGCGCCAGAAACTCTATGACTTTCCAAGGGAAACGGTGGAGCAGGGGCTCCTTCTCGCCTCGCTTGATGGACCCAGAGAAGTGGCCGAGGGCCTCAAGGTCGCGGCGACGTGGGAGCGTCCCGTTTTTCCCCTGCGCGGGCGCGACCTGATCGAAAGGGGATTGACGGAAGGGCCTGAGCTTGGGAGAATTGTAAGACAAGCGGAATTATGGTGGCGCGAGCAGGATTTCAGGCCAACGAAGTGCGCTCTTTTGGATTATGCGCTTACGCTTCGAGCCCCAAACCTCACAACGGAGGAGGCAGTTTGACCGAGCCAACAAAAGACGGCGACTATTTTGATAACAAGGCCTTGCTCGTGGGCCAACAGGCTGTGGTCGAATCCGATCCCGAGAAAAAGATGGGGCTTTATACAGATTCGATGCTTTATTACGCATCGGCTCGTCCCTTTAGCTTGCCTGACATTGACGTTGCCTGCGCTTTGGGCGAGTTGTTTGAACGCGGGGCGCGGTTTTTCTCCTCAACCAAACCGCCTCGAGAGGATTTTTTGGATTTTTATGTCGAGAGCGCGCGTTACCTGTGGCATGAAACGGTACTTCTTTATGAGGACGTTACCGTAAATTATCCCAACATTATTGAAGACTCGGTTCTGGCCGCGCGCGAGCATGTGGCCCAATTGATGGAGGAGGGGCATTGTTTCAAAGGTGTTGATGCTGATGGGGGGATTGTCCCTTATTCGTCCATTGACATATTTGATTATCGTTATCAAACGGCTTTCGATGGGTTTTCTCTCTCTCAGGCACGGGTGGCTTTGTCCTATCGTGAGGGGAAAGGCGTTGTGCCTTCTTTTAAACAAGCGGCGTATTGGGCCGGACTCGCGGCCCCGCATATCAACGAGCTCCCCAAGGTGGACGCTTCGGCTTTGTTTGATTTGATTGCTGAAATAAAGTTATCGGAGGCCCATGCCTCTGGACGGTACGCTGCCTCTTTTCCGACGGACGAATGTCGGACAGGCACGCCCGCCATTGTTAAAACAATATTTATAAGTCCGCCGCGTCCCAATTAACCGGCCTTATGGCGTAAGGTCAATGCACGCTCTGGGGATCCATTTCGTATTGGCGCAGGGTGACGAAGGCGGTGTCACGGTCCATGACAATGGTCAACAGAGTGCCATCGGCAGCGTGCACGACGTGAACCTTGCGGCCATTGATCGTAACAGGCCGGACATAAGCCATGGTCTCAAGGCCGAAGATCGCCAAATCTTCGCGGGACATGGAATGGTCTTTGTGTGACTCGAACATGTTTGACTCCCGATACGACTCATTCTACCTTGATATAGTCAACCAATTATTAATAATTGGTCGTTCATATGGACATTAGTTGCGAATCAACGCGCTTGGGTCATTAAACTTGTGGAGAAGACATGACGGATAAAATCCTGTACTGGGTGACGACGATTTCGTCGGGCCTTGCCCTTATTTTGTTAATCATCAACCTGACTATGATTTCGGGGAACCAGTCAATTCAGGGTGATATCAACCAGAAACAAATGGTCATCAATACGGCCCAGACGGTTGCCGTTTTGAACAAGCAGCTTTCGGAAGCTCTGTACAGTGCTTCGGTCAAGAATAACGACGAGAGCCTTCGCGAGCTTTTGACAACTCAGGGCTTCACGTTGCCGACCGTGGCCGATAAGCAGGGTGCTTCGAAGGTGGCACAGGATACGCAGGAGGCAAAGAAGCCTGCTGCTGTCAATGCCAAGAAGACCTCCAAGAGTTCAGAAGAGGAGTAAGGACAAATGGTTTCGAGTTCCGATCGCGTATCATCAACGCAAATGCTGGTTCCCATGACAATCATGGCCCTTACCGTCGCCCTGTTTTTTGCCTATCAGCTGACCCAGATCATGAATGATCGTTCGTCGCTGAATGTCATGACTGGACGTATTGAAGCCCCTTACAACGACAGCCAGAAGCTGAACAACCAGTTCGGTGGCTTGGTCGTCGGCACCAAGAAGCTGGCCGAGCAAGGCAATGCTTCGGCGAAGGAAATCGTCAAGCGTCTTGAACAACTGAATATCATCCAATCCGAACAGCAACAGCAGCCTGCTGCCAGTGCCGTTCCGGTGAAGGATGAAACAGGCAAGGGCCCGGTCAAGCCGTAAGCGGCAACCGGATTCCCGACGATAAAGAAAGGGGTACCGTTCGGTGCCCCTTTTTTGTGTTTAGGCTATTTCCCTTCGCTGCGCCTGACTTGGCGGATGGGGGCGCAGTTGGCCGCTTCGGCGCGGCAGCAGCGGACGGCCATTTCGGGATCGCAGAAGGCACAGAGCGCATGGGGGCCGGGCAGGATTATCTTGTCCTTGTCGATGATGAAGCCTTGCTTTTTGAACTCGGTCAGCGTGCGGGAGAGTGTTTCGGGCTTGATGTTAAGGAACGAAGCAATCAAGGCTTTGTCGAAGGGGAGCGTGAGCGGGGCTCCCTCAAGGCCGGTTTCCAGATGCAGATTCACAAGGAACCAGCCGACGCGCTCGGCTGCCGTTTTCAGCGTGATTTGCTCGAACTGGCCAATCAGCCGTTGCAGCCGTTGGCTTGTCGCGGCCAGAAGATTTTGCGCCAGCTCACGGTTGCGGCTGACATGATCGCGAAAGGTCGCCAGCGAGAGGGATAGGATATTGGCCTCAGTCACGGCCTTGGCCGTCAGGCCGGACAGCGGCACGTTGGGGAAGCCCGTATCAAGGATGACATCCCTTTTGCCGAGAATTTGAAGGACGGCTTCCTGTCCGTTAGCCGCCATTTTGACGGTTTTGACCCAGCCGTCCAGAACGATGTAAAGGCGGTTGACGCTTTCCCCTTGGGTCAGAAGGACATCGCCTTTTTCGGCGACGACGAGTTTGCCGCCCTTAAGTAGGCTGCGCAGGGTGGCTTCGGTCAGGCCGCGAAACAGAGGCAGATTCCCGATCTGGGTCAGGCGTTGCTCGATATCGCTGCTCAGGGTCTGCGGCGTTTCGTTTTGCTGGGCCAGATCGCTTCCTCTTTCGGAGAGCTTGTCAATGCTGCGGGCCAGCGCGGCGCGGAGGTTTTGCACCTCCTGATTGAACAAAGCCATCCAGTCGGGCAGCGGGGTGCTGGCAATCACGCCCTTGGCATAGCCGTTTTTGATTTTGCGCACGATCTCGTGCAATGTCCCGATGGGCACATCCGAGGGGAGGGAGCCAGCGTCGATCAGTTGTTTCAGTGGCTCGTCCGCAAGGCCCAGATAGAGCCTTTCACGCGCCAGATAGGCACTCGCGGCGTTTTTCAGGCGGCTGTTGTCCGCCAGCGAAATCTCGGCCTTCGTATAGATATTCACCCCGATATCGCGCACGTGAGCCAGATAAGACAGGGCGGCGATAAAATGGATCAGCGCGCTGGTCTGGGAGGGCGTGAAGGACGCATGGCCCGTTAGCTGGCTCAGGGCCATTTGGTGGATGGGGTATTCAAGATTCAGCCGGTACCATTCCATCAGGGAATCCACGCTCTGGTTTCGCCGGAAGGAATCGTTGACCCTTTGGGCGAAGGCTTCGAAAAAGCGGGCGGGCAGGATGGTCCAGAAATCGGGGCTGTTTTGTTGGGCGCGGGCCAGCGCGGCATCTGTTTGGCGGGACTGCGTCTGGAACTGTGCAGGCGCGATATGGTGCCACTGGTGGGGCGGAATCAGCGCAAGTCCCCGCTCGGTTTGCAGGTCATACAGCAGGTCAAGGGTCGGGAGTATCTCTTGCGGCATGGTTGGTCTTATGATTCCTTTGTGATTGGGCCATGACACCCCTGTTCTTGATCTACGTCAAGGAGTAAGGGTAGAGTCTGATTCTATTGCTATATGGTTTGTTCTTGAAGAGTTGGTAGGCCCTATAAAACTGCGTGATCCCCGCGAAAGCGGGGATGACACAGTTTTTAGAGCGTTTATCAAGCTCGTTAAGAGTGAAGTGTTGTGTTGCGTTGTTTAATCCCTACAGGAACCCTGTCCATGTCCACTCAGCCGCTTCCCGTTCCTTTTGCCCGTGCCGCGATGAGCCTGATGCCTGCGCCTGTTTTGTCCAAGGCCATCGGCGTGGTGATGCGGCGCATGCGCGCGCGCCATGCCAAGCTGTTTGCCAATCTGGCGCGTCTCAATCCTGCGACGGTGCATTTGAAGCCTACTGATATGCCCCATGGTTTCAAGCTTGTTCTCGGGAAGGAGCCTGTTTTGTTCGACGTGATCAATGTGGACGACACGGCTCCGCCGTCAGCGAGCATTAGCGGTTCGTTGCAGGCTTTGGTTGATATGTTGGAAGGGCGGGCCGATGGCGACAATCTGTTTTTCTCGCGCGAGATCGCGATTGCGGGCGATACCGAGGTGATTGTCGCCTTGCGCAACACGCTGGACCGCGAGGAGATTGATCTGTTTACCGAGATTACCTCGCTGTGCGGGCCGTTCGCGCAGCCCGCGCGGGTGGCGATTAGTTTGATGGATACGGCAGCCCGGCGGCTCAGGGCGCGGTTTGCAGGGAGGCACGGGTCGCTTCACACGGAAGTGCAGCAGGAAGAGGAAAAAGCAGCGTCATGACAAAGTCTTCAGCCGCACCTTATCTTGAACTCGTTTGCCCCGCCGGAACGCCTGCCGCGTTGCGCGCCGCGATTGATGCCGGAGCCGATACTGTCTATTGCGGGTTTCGGGACTGCACGAACGCGCGGAATTATCCCGGTTTGAACTTTGATGTGGAGGAGCTTGCCGAAGGGGTCGCGTATGCGCACGAGCGCGGGCGCAAGGTGCTGGTCGCGATCAATACCTTCCCGATTGCGGGCGAGCCAGAGCCGTGGCATCGCGCCATCGACAACGCCGCCGCTGTTGGCGTGGATGCGGTGATTCTGGCCGATATTGGCCTTTTGGATTATGCCACGCGCCGTCACCCCGATTTGCGCCGCCATTTGTCGGTTCAGGCGGCGGCGTCCAATCCGCTTTCCATCGCTTTTTATCGCGATACGTTCGGGATCAAGCGCGTTGTTCTGCCGCGTATTCTAGAGCTGGCCGAAGTCGCCGCTATCATTGAGCAGATCGGCATCGAGACAGAGGTTTTCTGTTTCGGCAGCGTCGGCACGATGTCGGAGGGGCGGTGCTTCCTGTCCTCCTATCTCACCGGCCTGTCGCCGAGCAGCGAGGGTGTGTGCGCGCCTGCAAGCCATGTTGCCTATAAAGAAGAGGGCGACTGCATCCATTCCTGTCTTGGCGGTGTAACGCTGAACAAGTTTGCCAAGGGCGAGCCTGCCGCCTATCCCACGCCGTGCAAGGGACGTTATGTGGCCAAGGGGAAGGCTTCCTATTTGTTTGAAGAGCCGGTGGGCTGGAACGTCATCGACATTCTGCCACAGCTCAAGGCGGCGGGCGTGACCGCTCTTAAGATCGAGGGGCGCCAGCGTAGCCGCGCCTATGTCGCCGAAGTCGTCGGCACTTTCCGCAAAGCCATTGACGCGCACGCCGCCGGAGTCGCCGAGGTCGATACCGGCTCGCTGCACAAAATCGCCGAAGGCGGTAAGCAGACCCTCGGTGCCTATAAGAAAGGGTGGCGGTGAATGAGTTTGATCTTGACAAAATATCCTATTTCTGGGATGTGCTTGTGCAGAACTATATTGATCGCACGTCAAAAGTTGGTGCGGTTGCGTATAAATAAGGGTCATTCCGGCGAAAGCCGGAATCCAGACGCCGCGTGTCCACGCGGCACAAGACTCTTAAAAACCAGCCGTTCGGGACAAGCTGAGGGTTGGGGACTGGATACCGGCCTGCGCCGGTATGACGCATTTTGGCTGGCATCCCATTTGTTTTCTGTCTTGAGCTACGAATAGGAACATCTATGGAAAAAATAACAAAAGGCAGTGCGAATTTTTTTGCGGATTTGGGTTTTCCTGATGCAGCGGAATGTCAGGCCAAGCTCAAATTGGCTATGGCAATTAATGAGATTATTGCGACAAAGAAAATGACTCAAACGCAAGCTGCTGTGCGATTACAGGTTGGACAGCCCAAGGTTTCTGCGTTGGCTCATTACAGGCTTGAAGGCTTTTCTGTCGAAAGATTGATGAACTTTCTGACGGCCTTGGATCGCGATGTCGAGATTGTTATTCGCAAAACGAAGCGGCACAAGCTGGGCACTAAAGGACGTGGTGAAATTCGTGTGGCGGCTGCCTAGGGGTAAGACATGACTCCCAAACTGACCTTGGGGCCGCTGTTCTATCATTGGCCAGCGGCGAAGATGCGGGACTTTTATTTCCGTATCGCGGACGAGGCTCCTGTGTCCTGTGTTTATCTGGGCGAGGTTGTTTGTTCCAAGCGCGAGCCGTTTTTCGCGCCGCATGTGCAGGAAGTCTGTGAGCGGCTGGAAAAAGCGGGCAAGCAGGTGGTGCTGTCCTCTCTCGCCATGATGACTCTGCCGCGCGAGCTTGAGGCTCTGAAAGACAAGGCCGCCTCTGGCCTGCTGGTCGAGGCCAACGATGTGGCAGCGGTCCAGCTTTTAAAGGGCAAGCCTTTCATTGTCGGGCCCTTCATCAATGTGATGAACGAGGGCGCGATGGATGCGCTGACCGCGCAGGGTGCGGTGCGGATCGTCTTTGCCAGCGAACTGAACGGCAAGGCTCTGGCCGTTCTGGCCGCCCATGCGCCGCAGATCGAAAAGGAAGTCCAGATTTTCGGGCGGCAGCCTTTGGCCGTGTCCATGCGCTGTTATCATGCCCGCGCCAATGGCCGCGACAAGGACCATTGCCGCCGCGCCTGCGCCGAAGATCCCGATGGGCTGGAGGTTCAAAGCCTCATCGGCCAGCCGCTCTATGCCGTCAACGGAACCCAGACGCTCTCGTTCGGCTCGGTGCTGTTGCTGGAGGAGGCGCAAGCCATGGCTGCGCAAGGCATCACCCATTTTCGCCTCGCGCCGCAGGATATGGATATGGTCGCCACCGCCCGGTTGTTCAGGGACTTTCTGGACGGACAGACCGAGGCCGCGTTCGTGCAAAAATCCCTCCACGCCCTCAACCCCTCACTATCCTTCATCAATGGCTTCTATGCCGGACGGGAAGGGATGGCGGGACTAGGGACTAGGGAATAGGGGAAGGCGTGGGCGGTTTCGTCTTCCCGCACAGCAGGGGGCGCGACGCGCGGCCTGCGTGATGCGGGACCCAGCCGGTTTGGAGTGACAAAAAACCAGAAACGTGTTCTGCCCCCGCGTCTGACTGGACCCCGCATCAAGTGCGGGGTGACGAGAAGGATTACAGCTGTGCCTTGGGTGTGGTTGCGGCAGCACCCGTTTCAATTTTCTTGGCCGGACGGCAATAGGTGAGGCCACCTTGCGAGAGTTTATCTGCCATGTGTGAGATTGTTGAGTATTCCAAGCAGAGTTCTGTGCCATCGTTGTTGGGCTTGATTGTGTCAACGTAAATAACGCCCTTTTTATCATCGGGGCCAAAGGGAATATAGCGACCGACCGCTTGGTGAGGGATCCCTTTGTCAAAAAGGGAACCGAAGATAGCCTCACTTTCTTTTTCATCTGGGGCTGGTGCGGAGCACGCCGTCAAAGTGGCGACAGTGGCGAAGGCTCCGAGGGCTCTAATGACATATTTTTTAATCGACATGACAATATCCTTTGGTTGAAATTGAAAGCAAGTCCACCATACCGCCCGCCATATTACTTGCGCAACGGGGTTTTAGTGTTAATTCCCTGCGGAAAGCCGTTTCTCGCGCTGCATTCGGCCATGGAGGATGCGGATGATTTCTATGCCGTTTTGGGTTGGGCGATAGTAGGCGATGTAGGTGGGGTAGTTTTTAATCGGAAACGAGCGTATCCCTTTTAAGGACGGTCTTTTGGCATGAAAACTGGTTCCAATACGGGGCGAAGCGAGGAGGAGCCTGAAGGTTTCCTGTGCGGCGTCGAAAACGGCATCGGCGGCTTGGCGGTTATCCTGTGCGATGTAAGTCCACAAGCCGATCAGGTCGCTTTCGGCGGCGGGTGTAATCAGAATTTCAGGCATGATTTTCAGGCGAAGAGGACAGGGCGTTTTCAGCGCGTTCGCGCAGAGCCTTCATATCCAGAGGTTTGGCGGATCCACTTTGCAGGCCTTCCACAAGCAGTCTCTCGGTTTCTTCACGATCATGCCGGATCAAATCACGCAGATAATCGCTTGCGCTTTGATACTCACCGGCGTTGACCTTTGTGTCGATGAAACGTCGCAGCTCATCGGGCATTGAGATATTGAGTGTGGTCATGAACATAGGCCTATGATGTTGCGTTACGTCAGAAGTATAGCAAATATGGCAAAGATTGCCAAGAGTCTGTGCGAAAGGTGACGCGCGGCAGGGTGATTCGGCCTTCAACATATTGATAGGGGAGGAGGAATCGGGTGTCGCGGGCGCGGGCGTGGTCAGAGCCCTTTTTTGTCTCGATCCCAAAATACGTAAGGATGGATGCCGCTTGTGGGGCTAAACTTATCCCCAGCTTCTCCACACGTCGTTATGCACTGTCCCGTCCTTTTGCACAAAACCGTCCCCAGCTTTCTCTCCTTGCCGAGGTCGTGACGGATTTATTTATGACGCGACTCGTGCTATTAATATTAACCGATTTGATACGGTGCCGTATCAAACGGCGGTGCGGCTCAATCATGTCATAATCGTGGCAAGGCGGGCGGACGGATGGTTCCGCTTGGCTAACTTTTCTTTTTGCCTTGACTTGATGTAGATCAAGAGCTGATACTACATTTTGTGTTCTAATCGTCTCTAACGTCTTCATCTTGTGGGTCCCCACAAATCTTGCTAACACCGCCTCACGTTTTTGAGGCTCCTTGGGAGGAAATGTATGCTCGATCAAGCCACTGCTCAGGTTATCCGTTTTGAACGTCCTGCCGCCCAGCCTGAGCGTGAAGGTCAAAGTGCTGGCACTAAGATTAATTGCTCAGAGTCTGTGGGGGAATACCTCTCCAAGTCTGACTGGCGCATTAACGCGAATGCGAATGTAGGCTATAGCCACGCTGGTCTGGTTAACAATCTTGCCGGTAAGGTTATTGCCAATTTCTGGCTGGATGAAGTCTATACGCAGGAAGAGGGCCGTGCCCATCGTGAGGGCGATTATCACATTCATGACCTGGACAGCCTGGCTGGCTATTGCGCCGGTTGGAGTCTGCGCCAGCTTCTCTCCGAGGGCTTTAACGGTGTGCTGGGCCGCGTTTCCAGCCGTCCGCCGCGCCATTTCCGCGAAGCCTTGGGCCAGATGGCCAACTTCCTTGGCATCTTGCAGTCCGAGTGGGCGGGCGCGCAGGCGTTCAGCTCGTTCGATACCTATCTGGCACCCTATGTTTTCCGTGATCAGCTTGACGACAAGGAAATCAAGAAGGCGATCCGCCAGTTCGTCTATAACCTGAACGTCCCCGCCCGTTGGGGGCAGTCGCCCTTCACGAACGTGACGCTCGACATCACGGTGCCGGACGATCTGAAGGGCCAGATGCCGATGGCGCGTGGCGAGCATCTTTATGCCAGCCTGAAAGAAGAGGAAGCCGACAAGCTTTTTGCTTTGGCCAAGTATCGTCGCCCCGAACTCAAGAATCTGTGCGAGATGACCTATGCCGACTTTGTGCCAGAGATGGAGCGCATCGTTCTGGCTTATTATGACGTGATGACGGAAGGTGACAGCACAGGCCAGCCCTTCACTTTCCCGATCCCGACGGTCAATATCACCGAGCAGTTCGACTGGAACAACCGCATCGCCGACGCGATCTTTGAAAATGCCGCGAAGGTCGGAAGCTCGTATTTCCAGAACTTTATCGGCAGCCAGTACAAGCGCGATGAAGACGGGAATCTGGTCGAGAACCCCGAAGCTTATAAGCCGAATGCGGTTCGCTCGATGTGTTGCCGCTTGCAGCTTGACTTGCGTGAGCTGCAAAAGCGCGGCAACGGCCTGTTTGGCTCGGCGGAAATGACGGGCTCGATCGGTGTCGTGACGCTGAACATGGCGCGGCTCGGGTTCAAGTTCAAAGGCGATGAAGAAGCGTTGATCGCCGACATCGACCGCCTGATGGACATGGCTAAAAGCACGCTTGAAAAGAAGCGCGGCTTTGTCTCCGAAATGTTCGAGCGTGGCCTTTATCCCTATACCCGCCGCTATCTGTCCTCGTTCCGCAATCACTTCAGCACGATTGGCGTGAACGGCATGAACGAGATGATCGAGAACTTCACCGACGGCCAGCACGATATGGCCGACGAGGAAGGGATTGCTTTGTCGATCCGTCTGCTCGATCACATCCGCGCGCGCTTGCGCATCTATCAGGAAGAGACGGGGAACCTCTATAACCTTGAGGCTTCTCCAGCGGAAGGCGCGACCTATCGCTTCGCCAAGGAAGACCTGAAGCGCTTCCCCGGCATCCAGCAATCTGGCGATGGCCCGAACGTCTATTACACCAACAGCTCGCAGCTTCCGGCCAGCCACACGGACGATCCGTTCGAAGCTCTGGACCTACAAAACAAGTTGCAGTGCAAATATACGGGCGGCACGGTTCTGCATATGTATATGAACGAAAAGCTGGATACGGCGGATTCTTGCCGCCAGTTCGTGAAGTCGGTGCTGACCAATTATCAGTTGCCCTATATCACGGTCACGCCGGTTTTCTCGGTTTGCGATACGCACGGTTACCTGAAGGGCGAACAGCCCGCTTGCCCGCATTGCGGCGAGCGCACGCAGGTCTGGACTCGCGTCATGGGCTATTTCCGCCCCGTGGACAGCTTCAACATCGGCAAGAAGGGCGAGCATCGTGAGCGCGTCCACTTCACCGAAGATGCGATCAACCGTCACAATGCCCGCATCAGTGGGTGCTGCTAAAGGGGATCGGGGGTCAGGATTCAGGGGACAGGGGGGCAAGCGACAGTCAGGCTTCACCCCTGTCTCCTTTTTTCTGTTCTTCGCGTTTTTCCTGATCCCCGACCCCTGAATCCCGACCCCCGCCTGACCCCATGCCCGCTCTTTACGACATCACGCCTTTTTCGCTTTTAGATTACCCGGACGAGATGTCGTGCATCGTCTGGTTTGCCGGTTGCAATATGCGGTGCGTCTATTGTCACAATCCCGCTATTGTGACGGCCAAGGGCGGCAAGGACGAGGCGGAGCTTTTCTCTTTTCTGGACAAACGACGAGGCAAATTAACCGCCGTTGTTTTTTCGGGCGGGGAGGCGACGCTTTATGCGGGGCTGATCGACATTGCCCGCAGGGTGCGTGAAATGGGCTTCAAGATCAAGCTGGACACAAACGGCTCGCGGCCAGAGGCTCTGAAAAAGCTCTTGAAGGAAAAGTTGCTGGATTATGTGGCAATGGATTACAAGTGTCCGCCGCATTTGGCCGCAGGGCTAATCGGGACAGACAAGCTATGGCCGTTGTTTCAGGAGTCGCTGGGGTTGATGATTGAGGCCTCTGCGCAAGGCGAGGTGACGTTCGAGGTGCGCACCACAGTTTCGCCCGACTTGATGGATGAGGCGGCTTTGAATGACATCATCCGCGATCTGGGCGAGAAAAACTATAAGGGGACGTACTATATCCAGAATGTCTTCGCGCACGGCGAAAAGACAATCGGGAAGATAGACGCCCCCTCAAGAAAAGTCGATCCAGCCTTATTGGACCAGCCTCAAGGCTTCACGCTGGCCTTCAGGAATTCGTGAAAGCTGTCACATCTTCAATGTTTCGAAGCCTTGAAGTAGATTGTTTGTCATGGTCTGGTGGTATCCAACGACACGTTCTGCGCGCTCGCGGCTTTCTTTGTCCTTGATGTCTTTCAGAATGCTTGTAACCGATATGGCTCGGACACTGGTGGGCTTGATGGCTTCTTCGGGGGAGACCTGAACTGTTTTGAGGGCTGAAGAAACAACGTTGCAAATCGCTTTGGCCTCACCTTGAAAACCTTCGTTTTGTCTAAACCACGCATTCACGGTTTCTTGCACGACCAGTGTTGCCGCCTTTTGGACGCAGTTCTTGTAGACAACGGCCTTGGGTTGTTTGGTATAAGTTCTACGCATTTTTTTCGTTTCCTTTGAAAAGGGTATTTTCTTTTTTTATTTTTTATAATTCGCTTAATACTTGCGCAACCAAAACGACAAAAAGGGTAGGCGAAACAATGACATTAACCCACACGGAGGTGTGTCTTAATGCCAAAACAATCTTGATTTCAGTTGGTTATATTACGGTGTGGAGATTCAGTCCCGACGAACAGGGGCGGCTTTTGGATAAGGTTGCTGAAGGTGGTGGCCCTATGTCTTGGGGTAGCCTTAAGCACCCCGGACTTTGTGGATGAAGGCCTCGACTTCTTGGCGCAGGCGGTTGCCTTCGTGGGCTAGCTGGTTGCCAGCGTCCAGCACCTGATTGGCCATGTGGCTGGTCTGGGTCGAGGCTTCGGTCACGCCGCTGATGTTGGTTGAAACGGTGCGCGTTCCTTGCGAGGCTTGTTCGATGCTTTGCGCGATTTCATTGGTGGCTGAGGATTGTTCTTCGACAGCGGTCGCGATGATCGTTGAGATTTCGTTGACCCGCGCGATTGTGTTGCCGATGTTTTTGATGGCACTGACCGTGTCGCTGGTCATGTTCTGCATTTCCTGAATCTGGTCGGCGATCTCCTTGGTGGCTTTGGCGGTCTGGTCGGCAAGGCCTTTAACTTCCTGCGCAACGACGGCGAACCCTTTACCTGCATCACCGGCGCGGGCCGCTTCGATGGTGGCGTTGAGCGCGAGCAGGTTGGTCTGTCCGGCGATATCGTTGATGAGTTTGACCACCGCGCCGATTTTCTCGGCGGCTTGTGCCAAGCCCTCGACGGTCTGGTTGGTCTGGTTGGTTTCTTCAACGGCAGAGGCGGCGATGCGGGTGGACTCAAGGACGCGGTCCTTGATCTGGTTGATTGAGGCGTGCAGCTCTTCGGCGGCTGATGCGACGGTCTGGACGTTGTTGCTGGCTTCCTGCGCCGCATTGGAGACAATGTTGGCGCGTTCGGTTGTTTCTTGGGCCGTGTGCGACATGTCGCGCGAGTTGGCTTGAAGCTGGGTTGCGGCTTCCGAAACCGACGAGACGACGCTCGCACTGGTTCCCTGAAACTCGCCGACATATTGTTCGATGAGTTTGGCGCGATATTCGCGTGTTTTGCGTTCTTCTTCCTGCCTGCCTTCAAGCTCGTCGTTTTTGATCATGTTTTCTTTGAAGATCAAAACGGCCTGAGCCATCGCGCCGACTTCGTCGTTACGCTGAAGGTGGGGGATGTTGATGGCTTTGTTGCCACTGGCCAGTTGTTTCATGACAGTGGTGATGGCCTGAATGGGTTTGGAGATGGCGCGGCCAATGATGTTGCCGAACAGAAGACTGAGGACGATGGTCAGGACCACGCAAATCATGCCGATCCGCAGGCTTGTTGCCACAGTCAGACGGAGTTTTTGTGTGGCGATTTCCGCCGTTGTATCTGTACCAAGCGCAAGGGATTCGATGGTGTCATGCAGCGGGGTATAGCGGCTTTGGCAGTCGTTCAGGAAGATATTGGCCATAGAAATATCGACACCGATCAGATCGGCGACCTGCGCGACGCTTTCCTCGTAAGCTTTCATATTGCTTTGGATCGCCTCGACTTCTTTAGTGTCGAGTTCGGGGAAGTCCTGAACGATCCGTGTAATCAGCATCTTGGCTGTTGAAAGGGAAGCACTTGCATCTTGAAGCGTAGCTTCAACCAGTTTTTCCTCAACGCTCGTTTGCTTCCAGTTCAGGGCTTTGTAGAGATCCATATGCGTGTTGGCGAGGGCCATTTCTGCCGCGATCATCATGCCGGACAACTCGCGGCTATGGGCACTTTGTTTGAGCTCAGCTGTAATATCACTTGAGGAAGTATAGAGAACGGCACCGATAACGAGCGTCATAAGACAGCCAAAGAGAGGAGAGATAAGGCTTTTGGCTTTGATGGGCATGTTATCAATGATACGCATGGGAAAACCCGTGATTTTAAAGGATGGAAGGAGGAGGGAGGCTCCGTTTGAAGCCCCCCTGTTGGCACGATTTAGTCTTTGAAATAGCCGACGCCCACCGTGTAGTCGCCGACCTTGATGACGTAGGTCGATTTGTTTTTGACTTTGCCTTCGTCCATGACATCCGGCCATTTGTAGTCAACCCAGTCCGTGTCCTTGACGTTCAGGAAGGCTTGCACAAAGGGGAAGCCGCTGACGTCCTTCATGGCCAGACCGCCCTTGCCGACCAAAACGGGCTTGGCCCCATGGGCTTTAAAGTTGCCTTTGCTGTCGAAAACAAAGACGTACAGGTCGCGGTCAATGAAGCCGCTATCTTTCTTTTGAAAGGTAGCAAAAGCAGAGTCGTGATTTTCTTTAACAAGAGCTGCGGCTTTTTCGGCCATAGCCTTGGCTTCCTCTTTCGTCCCATGCGTATCCGAGGCCAGAACGGGATTAAAGGAAAAGAGCATTAACCCCATGATAAGGCATGCTAGCTTGGTCACTTTCATTCGAAGACTCCTTTCAACTGGTGGTCTTCGAGAATATGAGAAATATGCTTAATTGAATATTAAGGCCAGAACACGCCCGTGTTTCGGCTTTTGTTTTGAGATCGTAATTAGGTGAGTCTTTGGGGGATGCGAAAGGGGCTGATAACAGCAGGGGCCCCATGGCCCTTGGCGAGCCCGTAAACATCCCTATCTCTCCCGATCAAACGATAGTTGAGCGCACAGAAGAGGCGGGGTTTGGGGAGAGAACAGGAAGATCAGGCCGGAGCGACAGATTTTTGTTGCAGCGTGTGGCGCAGGTAGCTTGCGGCACTGGCCCACAGATCGCGGCGGTTTGTGTCCCCCTGACGTTCGGCGGCGGCCGCTTCGCCAACAGCGCGGGCCAAGGCCAACCGTCCATAACGGTTTGCGACTTTGCCAGCGAGTTCCAGAGCTTCACTGTGGCTTTCTTGATGCTTTGTCATGATGTCCCCGTGTGATGGCCTGTTCAATAAACTTCGAAAATGTGCCCTTAGTACGGCAAAATACCGGACACAGCTTGACATCTGGTTAAAGGGAGACGGGTGTAACCAGATGAGCGCACATGACAGGGTTTATGTGTTATTTCTGCATCATCCAAACGCCAGGCTGTGGCTTAGTCGAGAGTGCCTGACCAAGCCGGAAACAGCGTGGCATAGGCCTTCTTCAGGCGCAGCCCCCAGGCGAGGTCTTGAGGCAGGTCGCCTTCTTGGTAGGCTGTGCTGAATCGTTGGCTGGGTTCAAGGCGATGGACGTCTTGCCGCGCTTCAGCAAGCAAGTTAGCCTTTTCCAAAAAAGCGCGGGATGACAAAACATGCCGCTCGACAATGTGGTTGGCCAGAACGCTGATTTCGTCAGGTGAGAGCTTCAAGAGATGGGCGGGACTCTCGATGGGAAGGGCGAGCCGACGGACGGCTTCCTCACAGGTGCGGTCGATCAGCTCTGAGGTGTCGAAGGCTGCGGGGACCGAATAGGTTTTGGAAAGGTGGCCGACGCATTCATGACCGTTCGCGAAGCTGCCGACGGCCAGCATATCGGCCATTTTCTCCGCAATCGAGGTGGAACCTGTGGCTTGAGCGACGAAAAGCGTGGCCTCGGTGTCAAGGCGGGCTCTGTGACGGTACAGGCCATACAGCTCGGCGACCGGAGAAGGGAGCTCGTTGTGATAAGACAGGAAATCGCGTCCGACCAGCCGGTCCGTTTCCCGATGGTTGCGGCGGAAATGGTCCACTTCGGCGGCGGTCAGGGGCAGCGGCGCACCGGCATCAAGGAAATCCTGAAAGCTGTGACCGGACAGCGTGGCGATAGTTTGCCAGTCGTCGGTTGGTTGCTGGGCGCGTTGGATCAGGAAGGCACTTGATTTATCAAAGGGATTGCGGGTTTGCCTCTTGAGGATGTCGGCGGTATGCGCGGTGTTGTTGCTGCGCGCCGTCATGCGGAAAAGCCATGAAATGATCTTTTGATCCGGTGTGATGGCGGGCATCACCGCATCGCTGTTGGCCGGTTCGGGCAAAAGGTCAATCACATCGATTTTCGAGAGACTCGTCTGGAACTTGGCCACGTGAACCTCGTAAAAAGAAAGACTTAAAAGAGCAACCGGCGGTGGATAGGACATCCAGACAAGGGCAAAGCCGGAGAGTCGCTCAATCTGTGGATAACTATACCATAACCACGGGTGTCCATTAAGAAGTAATTTACTAAAATGAATCCGATTTTAAGAATTACGGCAGCAATTTGGCAGCCTGTGGCGCAGGGGACACATTCCGTTGCAGCTTAAAGACGAAAGCAGCGGCTTTCCCCATGGACAAAGCCATAAATATTGGCAAATATGCTCGTCCGAATGATGGAGACAAATTGATGAAAACGCTCGCCGACATACGCTCGACCTATCTTAACTTTTTCGAATCCATGGGCCATACGGTCGTGGACTCGTCGCCGCTGGTGCCGCGCAACGATCCGACCCTGATGTTTACGAACTCGGGCATGGTCCAGTTCAAGAACCTGTTCACCGGTAACGAAACACGGTCCTATACGCGGGCAACCACCGCGCAAAAGTCGGTGCGGGCGGGCGGCAAGCATAACGACCTTGAGAATGTAGGCTATACGGCGCGGCATCATACCTTCTTTGAAATGCTGGGTAATTTCTCGTTCGGGGACTATTTCAAGGCTGATGCCATTGATTTTGCGTGGACATTGATCTCTAAGCATCTGGATATGCCCAAGGACAAGCTGCTCGTCACGGTCTATCACGACGATGAGGAAGCTATCGGCTATTGGAAGAAGGTTGCTGGCTTTTCGGACGACAAGATTATCCGTATCAAGACGGACGACAACTTTTGGCGCATGGGCAATGTTGGCCCGTGTGGGCCTTGCTCGGAAATCTTTTACGATCAGGGCGAAAAGCTGCAAGGAGGGCCTCCCGGATCGCCCGATGAAGACGGTGACCGCTTCCTTGAGTTCTGGAATCTCGTTTTTATGCAGTTCGAGGAAACGGCGGATGGTCGCCGCGTCCCGCTGCCCAAGCCGTCGATTGACACGGGCATGGGGCTGGAGCGCATTGCTGCTTTGTTGCAGGGCAAAGCCTCGAACTATGACATCGACCTGTTCCAAGCCTTGATCGGCACGACGGCGGATTTGGTGAAGGTCGATCCCGAAGGCGCGCAAAAGCCGTCCTTCCGCGTGATTGCCGACCATTTGCGTGCGACCTCGTTCCTGATCGCCGATGGCGTGTTGCCCAGTAACGAAGGGCGCGGCTATGTCCTGCGCCGCATCATGCGCCGCGCGATGCGCCATGCGCATTTGCTGGGCGCGAAGGAGCCGCTGATCTATCGCCTCGTGCGCGAGCTCGTCAAGCAGATGGGCGTCGCCTATCCCGAACTTGTCCGCGCGGAAACGCTGATTACCGAGACGCTGAAGCTGGAAGAGGGGCGGTTCAAGCAAACGCTGGATCGCGGCCTCAAGCTTCTGGATGAGGAGTCTGGCCCGCTGGGCAGCGGCGAGGCTCTGCCCGGAGCCGTGGCCTTCAAGCTTTACGATACGTTCGGCTTCCCTCTGGATTTGACGCAGGACGTGCTGCGCGGACGCGGCCAGACGGTTGACGTAAAGGGCTTTGAAGAGTCCATGGCCAAGCAAAAGGCTGAGGCGCGCAAAAGCTGGGCTGGCTCTGGCGACGCCAGCACGTCTAAGATTTGGTTCGAGCTTGCCGATGAACTCGGCGCGACGGATTTTCTGGGCTATAGCACCGAAACGGCGGAAGGCCAGATTACGGCGATTGTCCGCAATGGCACGCGCGTGGCCGATGCGCAAGCGGGGCAGGATGTGCAGATCATCGTGAACCAGTCGCCGTTCTATGGCGAGTCGGGCGGTCAAGTCGGCGATACGGGCACGATCAAAACGGCTTCGGGCGCGGTTGTCGCGATTGCCGACACACGCAAGGAAGCGGGCGGCGTTTTTGTGCATGTTGGTCGCGTTGAAAGCGGCAGCCTCAAGACAGGCGACAATGTCGCGCTGATCGTCGATCACAAGCGTCGCGCCGCGATCCGTGCCAACCACTCGGCAACCCACTTACTGCATGAAGTCTTGCGCCGCAAGCTCGGCACGCATGTCACCCAGAAGGGCTCCTATGTCTCGCAAGATCGTCTGCGTTTCGATGTCAGCCAGCCTGTTCCGATTGGCGTAGATGTTCTGGCCGAAGTCGAGGCTGAAGTGAATGACCTGATCCGCCAGAACGAAGACGTCACCACGCGCCTGATGACTCCGCAAGAAGCGATGGATGCGGGCGCGATGGCTTTGTTTGGCGAGAAATACGGCGACGAAGTGCGCGTTGTCTCAATGGGCGGCGCGGATGAAGCGAAGTTCGCTTTCTCGGTCGAGCTTTGCGGCGGCACACACGTCAAGCGCACGGGTGATATTGGCCTTATCAAGATTCTCTCGGAAAGTGCCGTGTCGGCTGGCGTGCGGCGTATCGAGGCGTTAACCGGCGCGGGGGCTTTGGCCTTTTTCGCGCAGCAGGAAAAGCAGCTTGAATCAATCGCCGAGACTCTGAAATCACCCGCCGCCGATGCGCCCTCGCGTGTCGCGCTATTGGTCGAAGAGCGCAAGAAGCTGGAGCGCGAAGTCGCCGATCTACGGCGACAGGTCGCGATGGGCGGCGGCGCATCAAGCGGCGCGGCGGAGGCTCCCAAGCAAGTCGCGGGGATGAACTTTATCAGCCGCGTAATGACCGATATGCCCGCCAAGGACCTGAAGCCCATGGCCGATGCGTTCAAGGCGCAAATCAAGTCGGGCGTTGTTGCGCTTGTTTCCTCATGCGAAGGCAAAGTCTCGCTCGTCGTCGGTGTGACCGAGGATTTGACGGGGCGTGTCAGCGCGGTTGATCTCGTTCGCGTCGGGGCCGAGGCTGTTGGTGGCAAGGGCGGCGGTGGCCGTCCCGATATGGCGCAAGCTGGTGGCACCAACGATCAGGCGATGCCTCAGGCTATCGCGGCAATCGAACAATTACTGGCGGGGAAATAAGAGGATGACAATAGGCCCCTTGCCCAACCGAAGTGAAAAGAGAAATGGGATGCCAGCCTTCGCTGGCATGACACGCTTTTTTTTGAGAACAGTTTGACCCAAAATCACACTGTCACCCCAGCGAAGGCTGGGGTCCCATTGTTTTTGGCAAACGGCTTGCCAGTTATGCAGGAGGTCTAATGGCAAATGAAACGCAACCCGTGCCTGCCTATGCGGGATTCTGGAAACGGCTTTATGCGTACATGATCGACCAGTCGATTATCCAGCTTGTTGTTCTCGTCCTGCTGTCGCCTTGGATTTATTCAGGCTACAGCCAGATATTTGCGAATGGCCTTCAGGCTCTTCCCGACCCTAGCGTGATCGAAAGCTATGTCACCACCGTTGTTCCCGCTATCTTCCTTGCGCAGGTTGTCATCGGCACGCTTTATGGCACATGGCTGGAAGGCGGCGAGATGAGCGCGACCTTTGGTAAGCGTCACTGCAAGATAAAGGTCGCCGATCTGGAAGGGGGGGGCATTTCCTACAGTGCCGCCTTTGGCCGCAATCTGGCGATTAACGTCGTCTCTGGTCTTGTGAACGTCAACTTCCTGTGGTTCCTGTTGCTTCTTATCCCGTGCCTGACTCCGCTTGCCACCGCCAAACGCCAGACCGTCTATGATATGGCCCTTAAATGTGTGGTCGTGCGCACGGCGTGAGAGCCTCTTTAAAAAGGCTTAAAAGTAAACGAAACCTTGCCATTGCCGTGTGGATTTCCTATACGGAAACCAATTCTTAGCACTGTTTGGCTAAACTGTTTTCTCACCCATGCGCCCTTAGCTCAGCTGGATAGAGCAACTGCCTTCTAAGCAGTAGGTCAGAGGTTCAAATCCTCTAGGGCGCACCATTTTCAAAGTGTACGATTGACGTATTTACCCGATCGCGCTTGGAAAGCCTTCTTCGCGCACAATGAGAGACGGATGAAGCGCCGCAGATGTTCTGTGGATAACTCTGCCGATTCCTTGACAAATGTGGCAGAAAAAAGTGTTTACATTTTATGAACAAACTTTAACCTAACCCTCGCGAATCTCTTTTCAGTTCCACCCTCTCGCGGGATAGGTCGATGTCTTCTGGTCCAATGACGTCCGTTGTGCAAAAAGCCAAGAAATTCTTAGCCAGCAAATTGTTGGGTCGAGGTGTTGATCTCTTCGTTATTGCGAAGAGGCCACAGGGCGACGTGACGATCCCCAGCTCGTCATCGCGAGGAGCGCAGCGACGCGGCGATCCAGTCCCCAAGTTCCAAGCGGGAGGACTGGATTGCTTCGTCGGCCAAGGCCTCCTCGCAATGACGCGGTTGGGCAGTTCTTTCAAGTTTTGGTCTTACTGGACTCCGCATCAAAGGCGGGGTGACGATGTTTTTTTGTCGCGCTCCATCCGGTCGCTCGCCATGACGATGTTGTTTATCTCTCTCGCAACCCCAACCCTTGCCCAAACAACGCCCACCTTGCGCGAAACCCAGATCGGCCAAGCCTGCGCCACTTATGCCCATTCAACCGATTTCGACACGATTGCCCAATGTAGTGATGCCGTCAGCGGCACCTTCCAAAAAGCCCCGCTCTACATCGGCACGCTGACCAGCCCGCCTTACGCCGACACCCTTTGCGATGCCAACAAAGCGGGTATGTTGCAGTGGACAGGCACCACCTTCCAAGGCTGCGACGGCACAAGCTGGTTCGGTATGGGCGGAGCCAAGGTTCTGGACGACCTGACCGACGCGAAAACGGAATACACCTCGCTCTATAATATGTTTTTGGGCAGCGGCGCGGGGACTATGGTTACAACGGGTGGCTATAATACGTCCCTTGGGTATCAGACCCTGTACATGACTACGACTGGGGTCCACAATACGGCAATAGGCACAAATACCCTTGCGGTAAATACTGTTGGGTCGTGGAATTCCGCATTGGGTGCTTCAGCACTCGTCCTCAACAACACAGGAACTGCTAATACTGCGGTCGGTGCTGCTGCTGCTTTGAATAATGGGACGGGCAGCAATAATACAGCCATCGGGTTCCGGACGCTTGTCACGGCGACGGCAGGAACGAATAATTCTGCTTTTGGCTCTAGCGCACTTTATAACGCGACTGGAAATAACAATACGGCAGTTGGGAGCGGTGTTGGAAGCACAACTCTTACGACAGGCTCATCTAACATCCTGATTGGCACGTCTGCGGCGGTGGATACCCCCCTTGCCAGCACATCGAACTTCCTGAACATTGGCAACGCGATCAAGCTGGATATGACGGCGGTGACGGCGACGAATCCGATTATATCCATGGGCGGCAACTCTTTGGACAATACGAGCATCGGCGTGGGACTTTCTTCGTTGAAACAGCAAACCGCAACCAACTTGTGGAATGCCGCTTTTGGGGCCAAAGCATTGGAGGCCACCACCACTGGATATTGGAACGCTGCGTTTGGTTACGGTTCTTTGAATGCAACGACAGTCGGACACGCAAATGCTGGGTTTGGCGCATATTCATTGTACTTGAATACATCTGGCTCAAATAATGTGGCTCTTGGCTCCTCGGCTTTGAGGATAAACACAACAGGGAATAGTAATACGGCTGTCGGTCATAATGCGCTGTCAACAAATGACATTGGTTACAATAATGTAGCTATAGGTGACCAAGCGATGGCTAACGGTTCAGAGGGCCAATATAATGTCGCAGTTGGGAGTGCCGCTGCTACAAATCTATCAGGGGTAAGTAATGTTGTTATAGGGGGCGATGCTGGTTCAGCACTTGACGTAGGCGCGAATAATACGATTTTGGGATATGGCGTCGCCTTCACAACCCTTACCACCGGCTCGTCGAATATTTTGATCGGCACCTCCTCTGCCGTTGACACCCCCGCTGCGGATACGAGCAATTGGCTGAATATTGGCAACACGATCTACGGAGATTTGAGCACGGGGAGTGTTGCCATCGGGGCGGCGGCGGTGACGGCGGGGACGACGCTGGATATGTCTGGCCGGACGGACTCGATGATCCCACCCAAGGGAGACGACACGACGCGTCCAGCCTCTCCGGTTGCAGGCATGATCCGCTATAGCACGACGAATAATGCGCTAGAGGTCTATCAGGGCAGCACCCCCGCGTGGGTGAGCCTCGGCGCATCGACAGGCGGCTCGAACTATCTGGGAACGGCTGCCGCAACAACAGCCCCCAGCCGCAGTGACGATGTGACCACGGGATTGTTCTCTGATACGGCCTCCACCGTCAAGGTTGCGATCAGCGGCACAGAGAAACTGGCGGTCTCGGAGACTTCGGTTCTTTCAAGCGTTATATATGATACGACATCTGGCTACGCGGTTTCTGGGAGCCGGATTCTTTGGGTTCCTTATGGTACTTTTGGCGGCAATATTGCCCTTGGGGCCGGCGCAATGAATAGTGCGTCAGGCGGGTATATGAACACGGCTATCGGTGAGACTTCTCTGATGAGTTTAACCGAAGGCATGAGAAACACTGCCGTTGGTCATTCTGCCTTACGCATGGTCACGACAGGTAATTATAATACTGCAGTTGGGATTGACTCCCTGTCGTTTGCTACAGTGGGCCAATATAACGCGGCGTTGGGAGCATCAGCACTTGGAAGTTTAAGTTCTGGGTCAAGTAACGTCGGTATTGGGACCAGTGTAGGGTATGGAACTTTGACGACTGGCTCTAATAATATTTTGATCGGCACATCTTCTCTCGTCAGAACTCCGGCGACGAGCACGAGCAA
>Ga0209800_10000529_pt1 | contig 57730 bp, 65 predicted proteins | sample Higcelweek8metaG_FD_187174 | JGI IMG/M metagenome (GOLD analysis project Ga0209800, IMG submission 187174) | Freshwater pond sediment microbial communities from the University of Edinburgh, under environmental carbon perturbations - High... | ecosystem: Environmental > Aquatic > Freshwater >...
TCAGTGCCGACGATACTTGGCTGGTTGCAGCCTGGCAAAATAGGTCTCTGCCAGATCTATATCAAGACCTCATGTCTATAGCATGAGGTCTTGTTTTATGTTTTGTTATTCTGTAACCTTGATAGCAATATATAGATTTATGAAGGATAGAGAAGCAGCTAGGAAAAATATAAATTGAGGACCCCATGCACTCCAAACAATTCCGCCTATATAAGCACTTATTATTGAAACTAAATGATCCATACTAATGCCAAGTGATAATGTTGGTGTTATATCTGAATCTTCAACTGCGATTGAACGAAGATAGACTGTTCTGACAAGACCAAGTTGAGTAGACATTCTATCTATAATATACAAGCCATATGCAAGGAATGCAGGTATACCGACTTTTGCTAACGTTCCATTGGCATATCCCATACTAAGCAAACCGTATAAAGTATATACAACAATAAATGAGAGCGCATCTGCATATAGTAGCTTTTTTATACCAAATCTGTCAAGCCATCTGCCAACAGCGGGTATAAAAAATACTCCTACAAGTGAACCCAATATAGATAAAACTGCTATTGTATCAACCTTCTTTGAAAGTAAATCAATTAAGACCCATGGACCATATACTATCATCATCTGTTTTTGAACTCCAAACATTATTACAAGGATATAATAGTACTTATATTCTTTTCTAAAAACAAATTTCTGTTTTCCCTTGATTTTAGAATGGTCATGAAGAAACTTATCAAGGATAAGAAGCAATAAAACTACAATTCCCAAAATAAAAGCAGAAATTAAGAAGTTAGATTTAACAGGCTTGCTAAAGCTGAAAAATCCGCTTCTAAATCCGATTAATACAAGAACTGCACCAATCATTTGAAAAGCTGTTGTTATACCTTTAAATTGTCCCATGCGTTTACCAACATTTTTAGTATCAATCAAAGAGATACCAATGCCATCTTGTAGAGGCATGAACATATGCATTCCAACCGAATTAATAAAAAGAAATACTAGCATTATTGCAAAAGGAGGAGTAAAAAGGCCTAGAGCGGCTATTCCTATTGCGCCGAAAAGTTGCGAGATTATTGCGATTCGGATATCCTTTAAAAATCCCAGAGCAGCCAATATAAATATACATAAAAATCCGGGTGTTTCTCTAGGAAACTCAATAAAGCCTCTTTGAAAGGTTGTGATATTATATGCATCCTTAAAATAATTTGACATAACATCATTACTGAATCCTAAAGCGAGAGCGGTTAATGCAATTATTACAAAATAGATTTTAAGTTCTTTCGAAGTATTAGGCAGGAAAAATTTTTTCATTGAAGTATTCTTCTTTCTGTTATTTGGAATCGTTTAGTCTCAATTATAGCACTTATAAATATTCATTGTAAATGTACACTTAATATAATAATAAGGCGATTTCAAAAATTTCCTTGGTCAATTATTAATGGTGAAGAGTTCTAAATTCAGTATTTTTGAAATTGCCAGTTGACCAGTTATTTTTTTGGAATCACCTAAAGTGTTTTTTAAAACAATGTTTATTAAAATCATCTTAAGCGAAAATTAATATTGAGTTCTTTACGATTTTACTGTTAGACCAATTTACAAATGTGATATTATATTATTATATTGAGGTGATTATGGAAAAGAACTATATGATTTGTGGTATGATTATTATATTGGTGTTCATTTGACCGCATTAGCATATCAACAGCTAGGTGAAAAGTATGAAAAGGTAGTGCTTGGAAAAACTGGCAACCGCTCCAACCAACAAGTCTAACACACTGAAGATAACTTGTACTGAGGATCTTCCAACGACGAGACTTAAGGTTGGATATGCATTTGTTCAACCAAATTATTGTGTGTCAATATGAGATGGATGTATCAAAATAAATTATTAAATGTTATGTTGCTTTTGAAATAAAATATCAGCATAGAAGGGTGAATGTTACAAATGAGAAAAATTGGTCTTGTTATATTACTTTTTGTTTTTATTTCAGGTTGGGGAGTTCAAACGACATATGCTGCAAAGCGTGTTGATAACTTTAAAAAAGCATATGCACTGTATGTAGAAAAACGCTATGATGAGGCTTTAAAAGAATGCAATATTGCTATAAAACGTAGGCCCAATTATTGGGGAGGATATTTTTTAAAAGCATCAATTTATTACGATACTAGAAAGCATAAAGAATTAAGTGCTGTAAGTGATAAGTTAATCAAATTAAAACCTAAAGAATCTATTGCTTATTATTATAAAGGTAATGCGCTTGTTGAATTGAAAAAATATGCTGATGGAATAAAGTTTTTAGACAAAGCAATTAAGATTAATAAAAAAGATAAAAACAAAGATATGATTTATTTAATTTATTATTCAAAAGCAAGTGCATATGTTGGACTTGGTAAAATTGATCAGGCTCTCAAATTTTATGATTTTGCAATAAAAATCAACCCAAATAGAATTGAAGCATATATAGATAAAGGCGTTCAATGCATGAATTTGGGAAGAAATGAAGAATCTCTTAAATTGTTTGATAAAGTTATAAAATTAGATCCTAAATCTGCGATAGGCTACGTTAATAAAGCAGGAGCACTTGTAGGACTAGGCAAATATAAAGAGTGTATTAGTTTTTGTGAAAAGGCATACAGTCTGAATAAGAAAAATGATAAGGAAATAATGGCGTACTATTATCTAAACAAGTCAGCTGCTAATTTTGGGCTTTATAAGTTGGAAGATGGCTTGAAAGATTCAAATAAGGCGATTGAACTAGCACCAAATAATCCGATTGGATATACTAACAAAGCTGCAATTTTAATAGAAATGAATAAATTAGATGGGTTGGACAAAATTATAGATAAGTCGATTAAATTAGCACCCAAATCTGGAATTGTATACATAAATAAAAGTGTATTACTCATTGAACAAAAACAATATGATAAAGTAATAGAGACTTGTGACAAAGCAATAAAACTTGAGCCGAAAAATACTGAAGTTGTTGCACTTGGATTTATTAATATAGGTTCGGCGTATAAAGGTAAAAATAACTTTAAAAAGGCTAAGGAATACTATAAAAAAGCTTTGGATTTAAAACCAAAAGATATAAGAACAAAGTCAACTATATATACTAATATAAGCTATATTTTATCAGATGAAGGGAAATATGAAGAAGCATTAAAAAATTCTGAACAAGCTTTAAAAGTTACAAAAATGGATGATGATGTATTTGCGAGCAAGGGAGTTGCTCTAATAGGACTAAAGAGATACAAAGACGCTATGGAAGTGGCTCAAAAATCATTAGATTTAAATGGTAATAACTATATAGGTCATTATGTTAAGGCGATTGCTCTTTATAAGGCAAACAAAGATGATGAAGCTATTAAAGAATTAAATATATCGCTAAAATTGAAGCCAAAATATAAAGAAAGTAATATGGCAAAAGATAAAATATTACTTGAGATTAAACTAAAAAAAATATTAGCATTTGTTATTGGATTTGTTATTGGCTCCACATGTATAGTTGCTGTTGTTATGATTATGAAAAAGAGAAAGAAAAATTTCAAAAACATGAATTCATTCAATGAAGGGATATAAGGGGCTAGATGCCCCTTTGTTTTCTTGTTTTACAAAGTTTCAGGTATAAATGTTGCACAATCGGTTTCCTGAGAATCAACAGCATTTTTTGGCTGAACTTCAATTCTTTCGGCAGTACAGTAATCGCCATCCATATAATAATGGCAGGAGTTTACTATGCATTTTATTCCAGGGTTCGGGTTCTTCGTTTTTTTGATGTTCATAATCTTTTTCCTCCTTATATATATCAAAATACCATTAAGGCAGACATATAATTTCACATTTATTTTTCTCAAAATTCAAAAAACAATTCAATACTTAAAAAGGTTTTTTTGTTGAATAAAAGCGAATTTTGTGCTAGAATTATATTGAATGACTTTTCAATAAACATCTTGTAGAATTTTACACATCAAATTTATTTTTTTAGAAGGAATATTTTAAAAATTGTCGAAAGTATAAAAGGTTAACATAATTCATTTTTCAATTTTGAAATCCCATAATATAAATCTTACGGACTGGTGGAAGTTGAAACACGATCTTAAAGGAGGAGTAACCTATGATAGAGAGGTTATTCGGCAAGTCAAGAGTTCTTGAAAAGGCATTGGATGGAGCTTGGCTAAGGAACGAAGCAATATCTCAGAATATTGCAAATGTTGATACACCGGGTTATAAAAGGAAATCCGTATCTTTTGAGCAGGTTTTAGGCGATGCTATTGATAGCAGCAGCTTTAAAGGAAATCGTACTGATAGCAGACATATTCCAATAGGTGGTAGTAATATAGAAAGTGTTGACATTAACGTAACAGAGGACAACAGTGCTCTTAACATGCGTCTTGATGGAAATAATGTCGATATGGATGCAGAAATGGCTTTAATGGCAAAGAACAACATTGTTTATAATGCATTGACGCAGAAACTTACAGGAGAATTCAAAAAACTTCGTTCAGTAATAAGTGAAGGGAGAAAATAGTAAATGGGATATTTTGGAGCTTTAGATTCGAGTGCATCTGCTTTGACAGCTCAAAGGCTAAGACTTGATACGATTACGCAGAATATTGCTAATGCAGAAACCACTAGAACAGAAAACGGTGGTACATATAGGCGAAAAGTGGTTGTTTTTGAAGAAAAGTCCCCAAGCACTCCGTTTTCCGAATACTTGTCTGAAAGCAGTAAAAATAAAATGGCAGGTGGAGGAGTCCGAGTTGCAAGGATAGTTGAAGATCAATCACCACTAAAAAAGATATATGAACCAGGGCATCCCGATGCTGATAAAGATGGATATGTGTCTATGCCAAACGTAGATGTTGTTACTGAAATGGTAAATATGATATCTGCAACAAGATCATATGAAGCTAACGTTACTGCGTTAAACACTTCTAAGAGTATAGCGTTAAAAGCTCTTGATATAGGTAGATAGTTAAGGAATGCTTTTGCTATGAGTTACTATAAAATAAGCTTTTTGAAATGCCTAATTTTAAAATCGCCTTAAATAAACGGGAGGCAGCTATATGGCTATCAATTCTATTAATGGACTTAGCTCAATAACACCAATGACATTTGGAAAAAACGATAATGTTGATAATAATAAAACATTGAATTTTGGTGAAATGTTAAATAATGCTATAAACTCAGTTAATGACCTTCAAATTGAATCTCAAAATCTTGGGATGGATCTAGCTGTTGGAAAAACAGACAATATTCATGAGGTTGTTATAGCAGGAGAAAAAGCTGATATTGCATTACAGCTTATGATGCAGGTAAGAAATAAGATAATGGATGCATATAGCGAAATTATGAGAATGCAAATTTAAAATTATATATTGTAAGCCACAACGGAGATAATTGTAAAAAATCAAGACGATACTTTAATAAAACAATAAGGAGTGTCAGTTTTTCACGGAAGAGAAAACTCTGTAAAAGGTGGTGTAATAATGCCTGAATTTATTCAAAAGCTTCAGCAAAAAACTGCTGACTTATGGAAGGTTCTCGATAAATCTCAGAAACGGCGGATATATGTTATTTCTGCCATTCTAATTGCTGTGATTAGTGTTAGTATTGTACTTGCTACAAGAACTGATTATGTACCTCTTATTAAAAGCTCAGATTCTGGTGATGTCAGCGAAATGACTAAAATCTTAGATGATCAGGGCATCAAGTACAAACTAAGTGACAATAACAGTACTATTCTTATTAATTCCAAAGATAATAATAAAGCTCAGGTTGCGCTGATACAAGGAGGGTATCCCAAAAGTGGTATGACTTTTGAGGATGCTTTTAGCTCGCTTAAGTTAAACTCAACTGAGAGTGATAAAAAACAGCTATGGAAGCGCTATGATGAATCTACCCTCAGTACAAAATTAAAAATGCTCGCGGATAATATAGAGTATGCTGAGGTTACTATATCCAAACCAGAAGAAACGCAATTTGTAATTGATGAAAACGAAACCGAAAAGCCATCGGCGAACGTAATTGTCAAGCCAAAGCAAGAACTATCAGCAAAGCAGGTTAGAGGTATTGTCATGATGGTTGCATCTAGTGTTGTTGGTCTAGAACCGAAAGATGTAACAGTTCTCGATAATAATCTAAATATCCTTAATTCTGAAACTGGGGATGCTTCTTTTGATGCCGCAAACAGTCAATATGATATGAAGTTAAAAACACAAAAAGCTTTGGAAAATAGTGTATATAACCTTTATAATAAGGTTCCGTTAGATAGCTTTGACAGCATAAGAGTTGTTGTAAACCCTATTCTTGATTTTGATAAAATGAAAAAGCAGACAAGTGATATATCAAATGGTACAGGACTTGATGGTCCTGCTGTGGTAAGTAGTGAAGAGACGAAAGAGAAGCTTGAAAACGGAAATGCTGCAGGGGTACCAGGTACCGACACAAATCCTGGAACTGATACCACTACAACAACATATCCGATTGCTTCTGGCGGAGATTCCAATTATGAAAAAACAACTAAAAAGATTAACAATGATTACAAAAGAACTATCACAGATGAAGAAAAAGCTCTCGGAATGATAAACACAGATAACTCAACAATGACAGTTGCACTTTATTATGGAAGAAGAGTTAAGGATGATAAAAATCTTACTCAGGCATTTATTGACTCATTAAAAAGCGATGTGAGCAGAGCCACAGGAATTCCATCTGCAAATATTTCGGTTAACAAGTACAAAATGGCACCTGAGGAAGTTGTACAACAAAAAATGTCAGATACTATCAAGTCGCTTATAGATGCATATGGATTCTTTGCACTGATGCTTCTTTTGGTAATTGGACTTATGATTGCATTGATACCTAGACGTAGAAAGGAAGTGCAGCCAGAGCTTGTACCAGTTGCTGAGGGAGGAACACCAGTTGGAAATGCTTTTGATGTTACAGTTGGAGAAGAAGTTCAAGCGATAGATGCTGAAGAAAAATCAGAGGTTAAGAAGCAGATTGACAAATTTGTAAACCAGAATCCAGATGCTGTTGCTCAGCTTTTAAGAAACTGGCTTCAGGATGATTGGGAATAGAGGGGGATTTTTGTGAGTCGTAGTGGATCAGCTTCAAAAGTTGAATATTCTGGAAAAGAAAAAGCTGCAATGCTTTTAATTTCGCTTGGACCTGAGAGATCAGCGGAAATTTTCAAGCATTTAAAAGAAGAAGAAATCGAGCAGCTAACACTTGAGATAGCAAATATTAGAACAGTTTCTCCAGAGGATAAAGAAAAGGTTTTGGAGGAGTTTTATCAGATTTGTCTGGCGCAGGAATACATTACCGAGGGTGGAATAAGCTATGCGAAGGATATACTTGAGAAAGCACTTGGAACGCAGAAGGCACTTGAAGTAATAAACAAGCTTACAGTTTCATTGCAGGTAAGGCCGTTTGATTTTGTAAGAAAAGCCGATCCTTCTCAATTGTTAAACTTTATTCAGAATGAGCATCCTCAAACAATAGCGCTCATTCTCGCGTATTTAAAGCCGTCGCAATCATCTATAGTGTTATCTGCGTTACCTCAGGAAAAACAGGCGGACGTTGCAAGAAGAATTGCAACCATGGATAGGACATCTCCAGAAGTAATAAAAGAGGTTGAACGAATTCTTGAAAAGAAGCTTTCTTCACTTGTCACTGAAGATTTTACTGCAGCAGGTGGAGTACAGTCTATTGTTGACATTCTAAACAGTGTAGACAGAGGAACTGAAAAATATATTATGGAAACTCTTGAAATTGAAGATACAGAGCTTGCAGAGGAAATAAAGAAGAGGATGTTTGTATTTGAAGACATTCTTACCCTTGATAACCGTTCGATTCAGAGATTCCTACGTGAAGTTGATAATAATCAGTTGGCTATTGCTCTAAAGGGTTCAACAGAAGAAGTTCAAAAGCTTATTTTTGGCAATATGTCTAAGCGTTTGTGTGAAATGATTAAAGAAGATATTGAGTTTATGGGACCTGTAAGACTCAAAGATGTTGAAGAAGCACAACAGAAGATTGTAAATGTAATCAGAAAACTCGAAGACGCAGGAGAGATAGTAATCTCTAGAGGCGGAGGAGATGAGATAATTGTATAATAAGATTTATAAAAACAATCAGGTAAGTGTTGGCATCCCGTTTCAATTTCAAAAATCATTGAATTTCAATACAATCAAGCATGTTGAAGAGGTCTATGAGGATAATCACCAAGAAAATATTGTAGAACATGATACAAAAAATTACATTATAAATCGTGCTCACGAGGAAGCTGAAATGATTCTTAGAGAAGCAGGACTTGAGGCTGATAGAATATTGAATGAAGCAATTGAAGCTGCTAATGAGCAAGCAGCCATAATAGAAGAGGAAGCTAAGCTTAAAGGGTATGAAGACGGATATAATGAAATGAAGAGGCAATATGAGGACTTGATTAATGAAGCCGAACATGTTAGAGATCAAGCTAGAATAGAGTATAAGGATGTATTAAATAGTATTGAAGCAGATGCAGTTAATATAGTACTTGATATATCTAAGAAAGTGCTTGATACTGAAATGAAGACAAATAAAGAAGTAATTCTCGATATCATAAGACAAGCTTTTGAAAAATGCTCAGGAAAAGAAAATATGACGTTAAAAGTATCAGAAGGAGATTATGAGTTTGTCTCTAACAACAAGGATAGAATTCTTGGCATGGTCGAGGGGATTGGAGAGCTTGAAATTAAGAAAGATACATCGTTGAAGCTCGGCGGATGTGTTATTGAAACTCTTTATGGTACAATTGACGCAGGAATACAGACAAGAATGAAGAAGATAGAGGAAGCATTTAGAGAAGTGATTTTAGGGAAATAAGGAATATATTTTAAATACATTATTAATCTTAAGGGGTATACTTTAATGCCAATTATTGATTTAAGTAAGTACAGCGAAGTACTTGAAAAATCAGATTTTATAGAGTATTCGGGAAGAGTGACGAAGGTTGTTGGATTGACAATTGAGTCAAAGGGGCCAGAGGTTAATATTGGAGAAATTTGCAGTATTCAGGTGGGCAAAGGCAGGAAATCAATTGAAGCGGAAGTAGTTGGCTTTAGAGATAGTAGAGTATTGCTCATGCCACTAGGAGATATGACAGGAATAGGTCCTGGAAGCAAGATTGTTGCGACAGGAAATACATTAAGGGTTGCTGTAGGACCAGAACTTGCTGGAAGGGTATTTGATGGGATAGGTAATCCACTTGATGGGTTGGCACCTATAGAAGCAAATGCGTTTTATTCTGCTGAGAACACTACACCTCATCCTTTATACAGAAATAGAATAAGTGAACCTCTACCACTTGGAATAAAGGCAATAGATGGGTTGCTGACAATTGGAAAGGGGCAGAGGGTTGGTATATTTGCTGGTAGTGGAGTGGGTAAAAGTACTCTTATTGGTATGATTGCAAGAAATACAAAGGCTGATATAAATGTTATAGCTCTTATTGGAGAACGTGGAAGAGAAGTTAAGGAGTTTATAGAAAAGGACTTAGGGGAAGAGGGATTAAGCCGGTCAGTGCTTGTTATAGCAACATCCGATCAACCAGCACTTGTAAGACTTAAAGGAGCGCTTATTGCTACAGCTATAGCAGAGTATTACAGAGATCAGGGCAAGGATGTTCTGCTTTTAATGGATTCACTGACAAGGTTTGCAATGGCACAGAGGGAAGTTGGATTGGCGGTTGGAGAGCCTCCTGTATCGAGGGGATACACACCGTCTGTTTTTGCTACGATGCCAAAGCTCTTAGAGAGATCAGGATGCTCTGATAAAGGCTCTATAACAGGGCTGTATACTGTACTTGTAGATGGTGACGATCTTATGGAGCCTGTAACAGATACAGCAAGAGGCATACTAGATGGTCACATTGTTTTATCAAGGGCACTTGCAAATAAAAATCAATATCCAGCCATTGATGTGCTTGCAAGCATAAGCAGGGTAATGTCGGATGTAATAACTAAAGAGCATAAAAAAACTGCAGCAGAAATAAAAAAGGTAATGGCAGTTTACAGGGAAGCTGAGGATCTTATAAATATAGGTGCATACGTAAAAGGCAGTAATGAAAAAATTGACCATGCCATAAGTGTAATTGACAAAATAATTTCCTTCATTGAGCAAGATACCCACGACAAAATAACCTACGAAGAGGTCTTAGAGCATATGTCAACGGTACTTTAAAATTTTTTCTGAAGTAAATTTTAAATACCATAGATTGAAAAGATAAAACTACAAGATTTCCATAGGTCGCTTGAAGCGACCGTACCGAACGAAGTGAGGGAGGTCGGAAATGGAAAAGTTTGTTTTCAAGCTGCAACCGCTTTTGAATATTAAAACTCAAATGGAAGATGGGTTAAAAAATGAACTTGGGAAAGCAATTCAAAAATTGGAAGTTCAAAACGAAAAGAAAAGAAAAATAGAAGACGACAGGGAGAAGAATATAGTGGAGTTCAGTGAAAAATCAGGGGCTGGGATAAGAATAGAAAAGCTTCGAGAATATACTGCTTACATATCTCTTCTTGCTGATAAAATTGAGGAGCAGAATAAAAATATTAAGTTAGCAGAAGAAAATGTCGATAAATATAGAGAAAAGCTAATTAAGATTGTTAAAGAGAAAAAAATGCTTGAAAAGCTTAAAGAAAAGAAATTCGCAGACTATTTAAGGGAATTGGATAAGGACCAGCAAAAAATTATTGACGAGCTTGTGAGTTACAAATATACCGAGCATAATAACGAGGATCAAAATGGCTAAAAAAAATAAAAATGCTCAAGAAAATGAAAATGAAAATAAAAATGAAGCAATTCAAAACCCCAAAGCGCAAGGAAGCGAAAATCAGGAGAGCAAATATGGATTTTTGTTTGGATTGGCTGCATTTATAACAGCATTCTTAATAATGATAGCTGTTATTGGAGGGGTTTTCTTTTATGCCATTAAAAATAATCTGAATGGAATTGCAGATAAATACAGGACAGAAATAAAGCAAATTCCGATTCTTAGTATGGCATTACCAAAGCTTGAAGACCAAGATGATCCAAAGAATCTAACTGATGAGGAAATAAGAAAAAAGTATGAAGAAATAAAAAAAGAAAGAGATGAGCTCTCAAAGAAACTCGAAGCTGCAAATAAAAAAAATGAAGAACTTCAAAAAATTAAAGCTCAACAGGATGTAATAAAGGCAGAAAGTGAAAAAGTTAAAAATGAATCAGCCAAAATAAAGGCTCAATCTGAAGAAGAGAAAAAGAAGCTTGAAGAAGATAAAAAGAAACTTGATGAAATAGTTGGAAGGGCAGACAAAGCAGGATTTAAAGAGTTTTACGAGAAAATGGACAAGGAAATAGCACAAAAGATTTACGCTGAGATAATAACCGAGCAGAAAGCTGATGCTGATGCTAAAAAGTTTGCAACATTATATGGCGAGATGGACGCAGCTGCTGCAGCGGAAATTTTTCAAAAGCTTGGTGCTTCAAAGATGGATTTAGTGGTAAATATTCTAAGATACATGAAAAAAGAATCCACATCGGAAGTTATGGCATCTATGGATTCTGATTTTGCAGCAAAAGTAACTGAAAAGCTTTCTAAGTATTATATGGTTACACCAACTCCTAAAAGATAGCAACACATAATAACACCTAATGAATATCGATCTCTTGAAAGGAGGTGAAAAAATGATAACACAAAATGTAATGCTTGACTTTTTAAGCAGAGCACCTAAGGTATCAAAGGATCTCAAACTAGAAACAAATCAGAAAAGTGATCAGTTTGCTTTCAAAAATACTTTTGAAAGGGAGAGTCAAAGAGCACAACTTAAGGAGAGATCCTACGGGAGTGACAGAAACTCATATCATCACAGACTCAAGGAAAATAGCGTAAAAAGAGAGAATGTCAATTCATATCGGGACATAGTGCGAAAAAATACAAATAGCATAAAAAATGACTCCGTTGACGACAAGTGCATAAATAAAGAATGCAAAAGTGAAGTCAATGATATTGAGAAAGAAGAGAAGGTAAAAACAAGTAAGGATGAAGCAGTTGTACAAGTGCTTTCAGAGATTTTCGGAATTCAACCCACTGAATTTAAAAAACTTCTAGAGGAAATTAACATTGATCCTCAAGAACTTGCAGACGAAACTAAGATGTCTGAGATTTGTGGGAAAATTGCTATAAAGATAGGTCTCGACACTGCTCAGACAGAAAGTTTGGAAGAAATTCTTAAAGAGACTATATTGAAAATACAACAAGAACTTAAAGAATCAAATTCTTCCTTAATACGTACAACAATCGATAAGGCGATTCCGAGCCAGACAGAGTTAGAAGACAATGAACCTTTAATGGCTCAATCTTCTGAAATGGTCACTAAAGGCAACACGGTAGAGGAGGTCAAAACAAATACTGAATTGATCTCGAAGCTCAAAATGAGAATCGATGAACTTACTAAAAGCTTAAACAACGATCCAAAATCAGTGGAAAATGAAATTTCTAACATTATCAAAATAATGATGGGAAATGAAAAACAGCTTAAACAAAGCGTGAACCAGACTGATGAAGCAACAACAAATGAAACACAAATGTTAAGCGAAACAGTAAAAAATGAAAAAACAGTATCAATTGATCAAAATGCTCAAAAGAACAATAGATACGACAAAAATTCAAAGAATGAAGTAAACAAAGAAGCAAACAGCGAATTACAAAATGGAAGCAACATGAGCACAAGCAACAAAAGCGAGAATACAAATTCTTTTACAGGTTCTGATACCAATTCGGCAAACAACTCAGGCAATGGAAATAATCTAGAACAAAAGAATGAACTCTTAGGCAAACAAAAAGTAAATACCAATGAGAAGGGATTCAATGAAATTGATACTTCAATCACAATTAATAATTCAGAACAAAACAATATATCAAAGACCGTTGGTTCAGAGATTATCAGGCATCATAGGGAAGTTCCTGCAGGTAAAAGGGAGATTTTAAATCAGATAATTGAGAAGGCAAGTATTCTACAGAACTCTGAAAAAACAGAAATGGTTCTTTCGTTAAAACCCGAAAGCCTTGGTAAATTATCATTAAAGATTGTTACAGAACAAGGAATTGTTACAGCCAAATTTGTAGCAGAAAGTCAGCAGGTTAAAGAGGTTCTTGAGTCAAATATGCAGCTTTTGAAAGATACATTGGAGAAACAGGGATTAGCTGTACAAAGCTTTAGTGTTTCTGTAAACCAGAATCCAGAGAGAGAATTTACAGGAAGAGGCTACCAAGGTGATGATCAAAAAAGCGGAAATACAGGAAATAAGATTCTCGATACAAAAAAAGCAGGGGTTATAGAGGCAGAAGAAAGCATAAATAAAGTAAATCCTTATAACTACGGAGAAAGTAGCATTAACCTGACTGCTTGAAGGAGGAAGTAAGATGGCTGTAAGTTCTATTGGAAATAACAAAACTATCCAGCAAATTATAGATGAGTCTTCAAAAAAAACAAGCGATAGGAATACTGGAGAGCTAGGAAAAGACGATTTTTTGAATCTTTTAGTTACACAGTTAAGATATCAAGATCCAATGAAGCCAACCGAAGACAAGGAATTTATAGGTCAGATGGCTCAGTTTAGCTCACTTGAACAGATGAAGAATATGAACACAAGTTTTTCTGCATCAAAGGCTTTCAATCTGATAGGAAGAAATATAGTTGCTTCTATAAAAGATTCGAGTTCAGCGGAAATCAAAACAGTTGAAGGTAAAGTTACTTCCGTAAAGATCAGCAGTGATGCGGCATATGTTATAGTAGATGGTGAGGAAGTACCTGTTGAGCAGATTACAGAGGTAAATGAAGCTACAAAATATGGACAAGGTGATATTTCTTCTTATACAAATCTTATAGGCTATGATTGCAGTGGTGTTGTTTACGATTCGAAAACTTCTGATATGATTTCTGTTAACGGTATTGTAAAAGAGCTTCGAAAGGGCGTATATGAGGACTATGCAATTATGAACGATGTAAGTGCAGATATCTCGGGTATACCTAATGTCAGAATCACAGATTTAAACAGTAAAAAAGCATATTTTGAAGCAAATAAAGGCAAAGAAATATCATTAGACATTTTAGACAAAAATAGGAATGTCACAGTTCCTATAACAGCGACACTCAAGGATTATAGTATCGATAATGCTGGAAACATAACAGCAAAGCTTGATGGAGTAACCGTTCCAGTTGAGAGTATATCGAAAATCAGATCTGCTGAAATGAAAGAAGGGACTTTGGATGGTAGTGAACAATGATTTTCTAAACAATATAGGAAGGATAAACAGGAACAATCAAAGTCAGGTTAATAGACCATCAAAGGAAAGCCCAAAGACAGGAAACGACTTCTCTAGCGTGCTTAATGGGAAAATCAACGAGAATAATGGTTTGAAATTCTCTAAACATGCTGAACTAAGACTGCAGTCAAGAAATATCAATCTTACAGAAGCACAAAAACAAAAGATAAATGAAGCTGTTTGCAAGGCTGAAGGAAAAGGAGTAAAAGATTCTCTTGTAATAATGGATGATGTTGCTTTTGTTGTAAATGTTAAGAGTAAAACAGTAATAACAGCAGTAAATAACAATGAACTAAAGGAAAATGTTTTTACAAATATTGATGGAGCAGTATTTGCCTAAATATTCAGTATATTATAAAGAAATGGCGAAATTATCCGATATTTATAAGAGAGCAATTTAAGGATGTAAGGAATTATGAGTTGTTAAAAAGCGGCCGGACCCTTCGGGGAGGCTGCCTATTCCGGATCGACTGAAGGAATAGTCAACTGAAGGAGGAGTTTAATTATGATGAGATCCATGTTTTCAGGAGTTTCTGGTTTAAGGGCACATCAGACCAGAATGGATGTCATAGGTAATAACGTTTCAAACGTTAATACCATTGGTTTTAAGTCAGGAAGGGTAACATTTCAAGAAGTTTTCAGTCAGACAATGAAAGGAGCAGGTGCACCTGATTCTGCTACAGGAAGAGGTGGAACCAATCCAATGCAGCTTGGACTTGGATTATCGGTTGCTACTGTTGATACTATTACAACAAGAGGAAGTACTCAAAGAACTGACAATGTAACTGATATGTCAATTGAAGGAGAAGGTTTTTTCATATTAAAAGGCGGATCGGGTGATACATATAAGTTTTCTAGAGCAGGTAATTTCGCAATTGATAAACTAGGTAACCTTGTATCCTCAAGTGGCTTAAATGTGTATGGGTGGCAGGATTATGGCGGTTTGGCACAAGCTGACGGATCTTATCAGTTTGATACAGAAAAGCCAGTGGAAGTAATAAATCTATATTCGGACATTTATAATAAAAATAAAAGAATGATAGCAGCAAAATCTACATCGCAAGCAGTTATGGCAGGAAACCTAGATGCTTCGAAACAAGCGCTTGGTGCAAGCGGAATAGCTGTGTCAACAGCACAATTCACTGTACCGATGACTGTTTATGACACGCTGGGAAATGATTACAAGATAAGCATAAACTTCTGGAAAGATACAGCAAGCGGTTTGACTGCAAGTGGAGCAAGTGGTGGAACTACCTGGTATTGGACAGCAAATGCAGGGTCTGGAATGTCAGCAAGCTTCGGATCATCCACAGCCAACGGTTATTTGATGTTTGATACTCAAGGACAGATTGTGGCTGGAGCTTCAGGCTATGAAACACAGCCTTCAATTCAGTTAATACCAGCCACGAATATTGGTACGCAGCCTGTAGATATAAAGATTGATTTCAATAAATTGACCATGTATGATTCTGATAGCTCGGTTAAGCCGACTGATGTAAATGGTTATCCTACAGGTAACCTAGTAACATTTAACATTGGATCGGATGGAATTATTACAGGTGTTTACAGCAATGGTCAACAGCAGCCGCTAGGACTTGTAGCTTTAGCAAACTTTGACAATCCATCGGGTTTAAAGAAGGTCGGAGAAAACATGTATGAGCCAACTACCAACTCTGGTGATTTTAAAAAGGGTATAAAGCCTGGGGCTGAAGGAGTCGGAACATTGAGTCCTGGAACTCTTGAAATGTCGAATGTTGACTTGTCTAGAGAGTTTACAGACATGATTGTTACTCAGAGAGGTTTCCAGGCTAACAGCAGAATAATCACTACATCTGATGAGATGCTTCAGGAGCTTGTTAATCTCAAACGATAATGTATTAGGTGAATTGTGGGAATATAATTAGTTAAAACCCATGCGAACATGGTAATAATTATATTCCCAACCTAAAAAATAACAACAAAAGCTATAAAAAATGTTGTTAGAAAAAAATTCATGTAGTAAATTGCAGTATTTTATCAAAAAAAACTTGTGTTTTTGAGGTAAAAATATTATGATTAAATTAACGCGATTTAATGGTACAAGTTTTGTACTTAATGCTGAGCTGATAGAGTGTGTTGAATCAACACCTGATACTGTTCTAACAACTACAAATGGTAAAAAGATGGTTGTTGTAGAGTCTGTCGATGATATAATCGAAAAAGTTTTACAATATAAAGCAAAAATATTGTTAATCAACAAAGTCTAGTCTATAAGTATCTTATTTAAATGTAATTTCTTGGTTTTTAATTATAAGTTTTAAGACATCGCTTAATAAAGGGGGCATTTCAATTGGGGGGAAAAGGAAGCTTTTTTATTCTTCTGATCATAGTAGCTTTTCTTTCGCTAAGCTTAGCTGTATTAGCAGGGTATGTGTTCTTTTTTGGTGGAAATTCATCAAATACAGAAAAAGCAACGGAACAACATGAGACTACTAAGGCTCCAAAGGATGATGAACTCGCTATGATTTCTTTATTTGAAGGTAAAAAAGTGTTTAATTTGAAATCCGATCCTGAGTCAGAAAATGCTATTTCGGCTATTCAAGTTAGTATCCAACTTAAGTATTTCAAAGAGGTACCTGGAATAGAAGGCATAGAAGCAAAAATGGTTACATATCAAAGTGAAATGAGAGAATTGGTAGGTAATTACTTTTTAAATATGACGTTGAAAGATGTCGAAAAAACCGAAACAAAGATAAAAGCAAAAGAGGATTTAAAAAAACAGTTGAACGAATTATTGCTTTCTTCAGAAAAAGTAAGAGCAGATATAATCTACAGTGTTATACTCGAAGACTGGTTTTACCAGTAGGAGGTGCTTTAAGTGGGGGATATTTTATCGCAAAATGAAATAGATGAACTGCTCCGGGCACTAAATACCGGTGAACTTGATGTGCAACAGATTCAAACTAATACTCTTGAAAAGAAAATTAAAAATCATGATTTCAGAAGACCCAGCAAATTTGCAAAGGATCATTTGAAAACATTGCATATAATTCATGAGAACTATGCTAGACTTGTTACCAACTTTCTGTCAGGATATTTAAGGACGTTGGTACATGTGGATGTAATATCGGTTGAGCCGCTTTCATATTATGAGTTCAATAACTCAATTTCAAATCCTGTTATTTTATCGGTTGTTGATTTTACACCTTTATCAGGGTCAATAATCTTTGAGATTGCTCCAAACATATCTTTTGCATTAATTGAAAGGATATTAGGTGGCAGAGGCTCATCGATGGAAAGAGTAAGAGGGTTTACCGAGATTGAGCTAGCTATAGTCGAACGAATAATTATTCAAATGTTGAATTTAATGCGTGAGCCGTGGGAAAATGTTATATCTATACGTCCAAGACTTGAAAAGATTGAAACCAATGCTCAGTTTGCACAAATTATCTCTCCAAATGAAATTGTTGCTCTTGTTACATTAAGCACAAGAATTGGAGATGTTGAGGGTATGATTAATATTTGTATACCCCACATGGTTGTTGAACCAATTGTATCTAAATTGAGCACAAGACTTTGGTTTGCTAACATAGAAAAAGAAACTACAAAAGAAACTAAAGAAAATATTGGGAGTAAGATTGAGCAAACAATTGTTCCCTTAAAAGCGATTTTGGGTAAAACTACACTTACTGTATCAGAATTCATTGAATTGCAACCAGGAGATGTCTTGGTTCTTGAATCAGGTATAAATGGAAATCTTGAGGTGCTTGTAGGAGATATCCTAAAATTCTATGCAAAGCCAGGTGTGAAAAAGAATAAAGTTTCAATAAAAATTACAGATGTCATAAAAAGGGAGGATGAATAGGATGGGAGATATGTTATCACAAGCAGAAATTGATGCATTACTCAATGGAACAACTGTTTCAGAAGGCCCTTCCAATTCTGCATCCAGCACAGAAACAGCGTTACTTACAGAGCAGGAAATAGATGCATTAGGTGAAATTGGGAATATCAGTATGGGTACTTCAGCAACAACGTTATTTGCGTTGCTAGGACATAAAGTAACTATTACAACACCGAAAGTCAGTGTTTCAAGATGGGAAGAACTTGCATTAAAGTATAGCATGCCTGTTGTTGCAGTCAAGATTGAGTATACAGAGGGTTTAAATGGCGTAAACTTACTTGTTTTGAAGGATGAAGATGCTAAAATAATTACTGATTTAATGATGGGAGGGGATGGGTCCAATTCTTCAGGTGAGCTATCAGATTTACATTTAAGTGCAATTGGAGAAGCGATGAATCAGATGATTGGCTCATCTTCAACGTCTATGTCTTCGATGTTTTCAAAAAAAATTGACATTTCTCCACCAAAGGCATTTAGTGTGACATCAAGCGATGAGCAGCCTTTTTGGGATTTTGATAGAGATCAGATTATAGTAAAAGTATCATTTAAAATGGTAGTTGGAGATTTGATAGATAGTGAGATAATGCAGCTTATTCCTATTGAGTTTGCAAGAAGTCTTGTAGAAAATCTATTAAACATGGAAATAAAATCATCAAATGATTCCAATAACAGCCAGAAAGATCATGGAAGTCAGCAGCAACAACCAGGTCAACAGCAGCATCAACAGCAGCATCAACAGCAGTATGCAAGTCAACAACAATCGATTCCTCAGAATCAGCAGTTTTACCAAGCTCCACCACAGCAAATGCAACAGATGGACTTAGGCTTTGGAAGTCCCAATATGAATATGTATCAAGAAATGCCACAACGCCAAAGTGGTCCTAATGTAAACGTGCAACCAGTTCAGTTTCAATCATTTGATGATGGAAAGATGATGATTGAGAAAAAGAATATTGGAATTATTATGGATGTTCCGCTTCAGGTGACAGTTGAACTTGGAAGAACCAATAAGTTAATAAGAGATATTCTAGAGTTTGGAGCAGGTTCTATTATTGAGCTCGATAAACTTGCTGGTGAGCCTGTTGATATACTGGTAAATGGCAAAGTAATTGCAAAAGGTGAAGTTGTAGTAATAGACGAAAGTTTTGGTGTTAGAATTACAGATATTATCCATCCGTCACAAAGATTGTAACCTGAAGTATGTAAGACAATTTAAACTAAGGAGAGGGTTTGACATGAGTAAAAGAATTTTAATTGTTGATGATGCCGCTTTTATGAGAATGATGATCAAGGATATTCTGTCAAAAAATGGGTACGAGGTTGCAGGTGAAGCAGAAAACGGTGCAAGGGCTATTGAAAAGTACAAGGAATTGACACCTGATTTGGTAATAATGGATATTACAATGCCTGAAGTAGATGGAATACAAGCTGTTAAGGAAATAAAGAAAATAAATAGTGATTCAAAGGTAATAATGTGTTCTGCGATGGGACAGCAGGCGATGGTTATAGAGTCTATTCAAGCTGGAGCACGTGACTTCATTGTAAAGCCGTTCCAAGCAGACAGAGTTGTTGAGGCAGTTAAAAAAGTCCTTGGTTGATTAGTGAGGACTAGAATAGAGGTGTTCTGATGGACGCAGCTGTTACTTTTTTTAAGGGGTTTGTATATCTTATCGGTTTTGGTTCTATATTGTTTGTGACATATATTACCACTAAATTTATAGGAACAAGAGCAAACAAGGTGTCTCGCGGCAAACATATCACTGTGGTTGATACTGTAACTGTCGGGATGAATAAACAGCTTTATCTCGTAAAAGCGGGAAAGGAATATTTGCTTCTTTCATCATCAGGTAAAAACCTGGAGTTTATGAAAGAAATAAAAATCGATGAAGGAGAAGAATCTGAAATAGATTTATCGGAAAAAAATAATACCTCTTTTGATTTTAAAGCTCTTTTTGAAAAATATTTTCAGGCTAACAAATTAAAAAAGAATGATAGTATAGTTACTAGTTCTGTAGATACACAGGACAGGTTTAAAGAAAATCTTTTGAAATTGAAAACAATAACTTCGAGGTTTGGAAAATCGGGCTCAAATTATGGAGATGAAAACTCGAATGAAAAATAATAAGATTATTTTAATGGGGTTTATTGCTTTATTTATTATATTTATGTTGCCGACATTTGTATTTGCCGAGCCAACTGCTGTTCCTATTCCCAAAATAGGGTTTAGCATTGACTCTTCGCAGAATCCTAAAGATGTTTCATCAAGTATACAGATATTGCTTTTACTAACTATTTTGTCACTTGCGCCATCAATACTAATAATGATGACGTCATTTACCAGAATCATAATTGTGCTTTCATTTTTGAGAAGTGCACTTGGAACACAACAAATGCCACCAAATCAGGTTCTTATAGGATTGGCTTTGTTTTTGACGTTATTTATAATGACTCCAGTTGGAAAGGATATAAACGAGCAGGCCTTTAAGCCTTATTCTGAGGGTAAAATGTCTCAGCAGGTTGCGCTTGATAAGTCTTCAGTTATTATTAAAAACTTTATGTACAAACATATATATGAAAAAGACCTTGCTCTTTTTGTTTCATTATCGGGAGGTAAGACTCCAGTTGTGAAAAAAAATCTACCGGATATACCTATAACAGTGGTTATTCCGGCTTTTTTAATAAGTGAACTAAAAACAGCTTTTCAGATTGGTTTTTTGATATACTTACCATTTCTTGTGATAGATATGGTTGTTTCAAGTACACTTATGTCAATGGGTATGATGATGTTGCCACCAGTTATGATTTCGCTTCCTTTTAAAATACTTTTATTTATCATGGTTGATGGATGGAATCTCATTACAAAGACATTAGTAAGTGGATTCACTTAACTCGTAAAATCATGCTCAAAAGAGAAAGGAGGGGGAGTATATGGACCAGGGAACAGTTATGGATTTGGCACAAAAGTCGTTAATGACAGTAGTATATGTATCCGCTCCAATGCTTGGTCTTAGCTTGATAGTGGGTCTTGCAATCAGTGTATTTCAAGCCACAACGCAGATTCAGGAGCAGACGCTGACCTTTATTCCTAAGATCCTTGCTATTTTAGGAGGAATATTACTTTTTGGTTCATGGATGCTTAGAGTTTTGATTGAGTACACTGAGGGGCTTTATATGAGTATAAATACTTTCGTAAAATAAGGGATAATCAAGAAATAATATCCGATTCTCATCGTCCAAAACCCCGTTGAATCGTCGGGATTTTGTCCTTGATAATACGAATTTATTTCTAAGATGATCCTAAGTCGGTAAGTAGGTGAGCAATTTGCAACTGCCAGATGGTTTACTTCAGAATGGAATAGAAGCCTTAATACTGGTTTTTATTAGAATGACAGGATTGTTTGTGATTTCACCTATATTTGGGAGAAGAAATATTCCTGTTTACCTTAAAGTTGGTTTGTCGTTTACAACAGCACTTATTCTGGTTAATACAATTAAATTACCTGCTATTGACTATAATGAAAATTTGTACTTTTTTACATTTTTAATTTTCAAGGAGTTTGTGGTTGGAATTGTACTCGGATATATTTCGTACATGATATTTAACGCGATAATGATGGCGGGACAATTGATAGATATGCAGGTTGGTTTTGGTATGGTAAATGTTTTGGATCCTGTAAGTAATATACAGATACCAATATCATCAAACTTTTATTACATCACAAGCATGTTGGTTTTGCTTGCATCTAATGGACATCACATAATAATAAAAGGACTTTTTGATAGTTATAGATATATTCCTCTAGGTGGTGCTGTTTTTACGGATGCTCTTATGGGAGATGTTTTGAGAAACTTTGTAAATATGTTTTTTATAGGATTCAAGATATGTGCACCAATTATTGCAGCTATATTGATTACGGATATAGCGTTGGGGATTATATCAAAAAGCATACCACAGCTAAACGTATTTATTGTAGGTATGCCTGCAAAAATTATTCTAGGTGTACTGGTAATGGTGCTTACAATGCCAGTTTTTATCTCTTTAGTAGGTGTTATGATTAATGGTATGGAAGGTGAAATGTTTAAGGTTTTAAAGGATATGGTATCAAAAAAATGACATAAGGACAAATTGCTTATATGAAAAAATCTTATAAGAAGAAATTGTTTTATAGAAACTATTTAGAGGTAAACCTACAACTATTTTCTGGAGAAAAGACTGAAAAGGCAACCCCTAAAAAAAGGGAAGACGCCAGAAAAAAGGGACAGGTTCTGCAAAGTAAAGAAATAACATCTGCTTTTGTACTGTTATTCATTTTTTTGGGATTAAAAACGTTTGGAAGCTATATGTTCAATGAGTCGGCATTTTATACAAAAACTGTATTCACTGAATATACAAATTTATCAGATTTGTATACAACAAGCGGTCTTATTAAAATTTTTACTCTTGCAGCCACACAGATGATTAAAATTTGTTTACCTGTTTTTGCAATAGCAATGGTTGTAGGACTGATATCAGAGTATGCTCAGGTAGGTGTTCTGTTTACATTTGAAACATTGAAATTTAAGTTTAGTAGAATAAATCCTTTAAGTGGAATAAAAAGAGTTTTTTCGTTAAGAGCACTTGTAGAGTTGGTAAAATCAATAATTAAGTTGGTAATTGTAGGAGCAGTAGCCTATTCATATATAAAAAGTGAGTCAAAAAACATTTATACAATAATGCAGCTTGATGTAATAGGGATTGCAACATATATTGGCTCAACAACAATAAATCTTGCAATAAGGATCTGCATAGCGTTCATTTTTATAGGTGCTTTTGATTATTTATACCAGTGGTATGAGTTTGAGAAAGGCCTTAAGATGTCAAAGCAGGATATAAAAGAAGAATATAAGCAGATTGAAGGTAACCCTGAGATCAAGTCAAAGATACGACAAAAACAGAGACAAATGTCAATGAAAAGAATGCTAAATGATGTTCCAAAGGCAGATGTAGTTATAACAAACCCGACACATTTTGCAGTAGCTGTTAAGTATGATGCAAATGTTTCACCAGCTCCAAGGGTAATAGCAAAAGGACAGGATTATCTTGCAAAGAGGATAAAGGATATAGCTAAGGAAAATAAAATTGAAATAGTTGAGAACAAACCTCTTGCAAGAAGTTTATATGATAATGTTGAAGTAGGTCAGGAAATACCGCAGGAAATGTACCAAGCAGTAGCTGAAATACTAGCATTCGTATATGGACTTAAAGCAAAATCCTAAAATGCCACTAGAGAGGAGGGTGTCATAAGTGAAAATTGGTGATGTATCAGTAGCTGTGATAATAGTCGGAATAGTACTTGTTATTATATTACCCGTACCAAGCTTCATACTCGATATTCTTCTTGCTATAAATATATCGGTAGCGGTTGTAATATTGCTTAATGCAGTTTATTCAAAAGAGGCGCTTGATATGTCTATTTTTCCGTCGCTGCTTTTGATAATGACACTTTTTAGACTGTCGCTTAATATAACAGCTGTTAAACACATCCTTTCAAGCGGTGAAGCAGGTCAGGTAATTGCAAACTTTGGAAGCTTTGTAGCACAGGGAAATCTTGTGGTTGGATTTATAATATTCATTATAATTATGGTAGTTCAGTTTATGGTTATAACAAAAGGTTCTGAGAGGGTTGCTGAAGTTGCAGCGAGGTTTACTCTTGATGCAATGCCAGGTAAGCAAATGGCGATTGACGCCGATTTGAGTTCAGGGCTTATAAATGATACAGAAGCAAAGGATAGGCGAAAAAAGGTTCAGATGGAAGCAGATTTTTATGGGGCAATGGATGGAGCAAGTAAGTTTGTAAAGGGCGATGCAATAGCAGGGATAATAATTACATTCATAAATATAATTGGTGGTTTGATAATAGGAGTATTGATGAGAGGTGAGGAGCTTTCTGTAGCAGCAGGAAACTATACAATACTTACAATTGGTGACGGTCTTGTAAGCCAGATCCCAGCTCTTCTTATCTCAACTGCTACAGGTATTATTGTAACAAGGGCAGCTTCGGACTCAGAAATAAGCAAGGAACTTTTAGTACAGATATTTGGAAACCCAAGGGTTATGTTTATCGGTTCAGCTTTATGTGTGGTTTTGTCATTGTTCCTTCCTACGATACCTTTTCTTACTTTGGCGATCATACTTGGCGTAATCGGGTTTGTATTAATGAAGCAGCAGAAGGAAGTTAAGATGCAGGAAGAGGTCCAGGTACAAGAAAGTGAAGTTGAAGAAATAAGGAAGCCAGAAAATGTTGTGTCGCTATTACAAGTTGATCCAATTGAGCTTGAGTTTGGATATGGAATTATTCCTTTAGCTGATGTAAATCAAGGCGGTGACCTTTTAGACAGGGTTGTAATGATAAGAAGACAGCTTGCCCTAGAGCTTGGTATGATAGTACCTGTAATAAGGCTTCGTGACAATATACAGCTTAGTCCGAATGAATATGTAATAAAAATAAAGGGAGTAGAGATTAACAAGAGTGAAATAGTGCTTGATCATTATATGGCTATGAATCCAGGAACGGCTGAAGAAGATATTGAAGGAATAAGGACATTAGAGCCTGCTTTTGGACTTCCAGCAGTTTGGATAAGCGAAGGTCAGAGGGATAGAGCAGAAATGCTTGGATATACAGTAGTTGATCCGCCTTCAATAATTGCTACACATCTTACAGAGCTTATTAAAAAGCATGCTAGTGATCTTATGGGAAGACAGGAAGTTCAAAGTCTTATTGACAATGTAAAGCAGAACTATCCAGCAATAGTCGATGAGCTCGTACCTAAAATAATGACAGTTGGAGAAATTCAAAAGGTGCTTGCAAATCTTTTAAGGGAAGGCGTATCGATAAGGGATATGGTAACTATACTAGAAACCCTTGCTGATTTTGCTCCTATTACACATGATGCAGATATTTTGACAGAGTATGTACGTCAAGCACTTGGAAGAGCGATATCAAAGAAATATATGTCAGACAACAGATCAAGTGTAATTACTATTGATCCTAAGCTTGAGCAAATAATTATGGATTCTGTCCAAAGAACAGAACATGGGTCATTTCTCTCTCTTGAACCCGATTTGACAAATAACATACTTGCAAGTCTTTCGAGGCAGGCCCAAAGGCTTGCGGAACTTGGACAACAGCCTATTGTATTGGCTTCACCAATAGTTAGACTTTACTTTAAAAGATTAACAGAAAGATTTTTACCTGGGCTCGTTGTGCTGTCTTATAGTGAGTTGGATCCAAATATTGAAGTAGAATCTATTGGGATGGTGAGTGTATAACATGAAAATACGACGTTATATGGGAAGCAACACGCAGGAAGCTATATTAAAGGTGAAAATGGATTTGGGGAACGAGGCTGTAATATTGAATACACGTAAGGTGTACAAAAAGGGTCTCATGCGTTTTTTTAACAAGCCAATGATTGAGGTTCTTGCTGCAATTGATGATGATTTTAGTCAAAAAAAGGAAAAAGAAATCAACAAAAACAACGAAGTGGCAAAACATAAAGAGGTGGATTCGAAAAAAGAAATAAATTTTAGAACAAATTTTGTAGAAAAAGAGGAAAAAATCAGTGAGTTAGAGAATAAAGTAAATAATATGGAGTCAATACTGAAAAAGATATATGATCAGGTTGCAGTAAACTCCAAAAAAGAAGAAAGTTCTACCGAAGAAAGCAATAAGTCTCAAGAAGAGACTAAGAAGGACAAGCAGTCCATTGTTATGACGCAGTTTTATAATAATCTTATTAAAAATGAGGTAGAAGAAGAAATTGCTAAAAAACTTGTTGATGCTGTTGGGAAAAAGATTGGAGACAATTCCAATATAAACGAAGCAGCTTCAATATTTTATAATATAATATCTGGAATATTAGGAAAGCCAGAATCTATTGACCTAAAGAATGATAAAAAACCTACTGTAATAATTTTTGTAGGTCCCACCGGAGTTGGCAAAACTACTACACTTGCTAAGATAGCTGCTAACTATTCATTGAATCTCAAAAAAAGTGTAGGTCTCATCACAGCAGATACATACAGAATTGCAGCAGTAGAACAGCTTAAAACATATGCTGAAATACTAGGAATGCCTGTAAGTGTTATTTATTCTCCAAATGAAATACAGGATGCAGTTAGTGCATACAAAGATAAAGATGTTGTGCTTATTGATACAGCAGGTAGAAGCTATAATAATAAAGTTCAGTTTGAGGAACTCAAATCTTTAATTGTTGCTTCAGAAGCTGATGAAGTTTATCTTGTTTTAAGCACAACAACAAGCATAAGAAATTGTAAGGATATTCTCCATAACTATAGTTTTTTGAGTAATTATAAGCTTATATTTACAAAACTCGATGAAAGTCAAATTAACGGAATTATTTTAAATACAAAATTCCGAACAGGCAAAAGCCTCTCGTATATTACTACTGGACAATGCGTGCCTGATGATATTGAGGTTGCAAATATTGACAAGATTACAAAAAATCTATTGGGGAGTATATCTTGATATGATGGATCAGGCAGAAAAACTAAGAAAAATAGTTGATAATTTAAGAACTAAGAATATTATCACTCCATCTGATTTGAATTTTGCTGCAGAAAAGAAAAATGCTAAGGTTATTACAGTTACAAGCGGTAAGGGTGGAGTTGGAAAAACTAATATTGCTGTCAATCTTGCAATAGCATTGAGTGAGCTTGGTCTAAGGGTTATTATACTCGATGCAGATTTTGGACTTGCAAATATTGATGTGCTTTTTGGGATAATACCTAAATACACTTTGGTGGATGTAATACATAATAAAAAGAATATACTCGAGGTTCTTTCAGAGGGACCCAAAAATGTAAAGTTTATTTCAGGTGGCTCTGGAGTTGAAGAGCTAGTTAAGCTAAATAAGGCCCAATTGGACAGATTTGTTTTCAATATTGGTTTAATGGACAAAATAGCAGATATAATCTTGATAGATACAGGAGCAGGACTTTCCGATAATGTTATGAATTTTGTTATGTCAGCAGACGAAGTTATACTGGTAACAACACCTGAACCTACTTCAATTACTGATGCATATGCACTTATAAAAATGGTTTCAAATCGCGATAAAGGCAGAAATATTAAGGTTGTTGTAAACAGGGCAGAGGATTTGAATGAGGCTAATGATATTATAAATAAACTTTCAATTGTAGCTGAGAAGTTTTTGGCAATCAAAATTTTATCATTAGGATATGTCCAAAATGATGATGTGGTTACAAAAGCTGTTAAGTTGCAGCAGCCGTTTTTGCTAAGTTTTCCCAAAAGTCATGCTGCCAGACAAATTAAAGATATTTCATCAAGAATAATTGATAACCCGAATGATGCAAACAATCATGAAATTAAAGGAATAAAAGGGTTTGTGAACAGATTAGTAGGATTAATAAACAATAAGTGACGGAGGGAGGACTTATATGAAGGCTTCTGAGTTGAACATAGGAACAAAATTAGAAATTGAGCTTATTGATAATGAAGCTAAACCGCTACTTAATAACTTACTTGTCAGTGAAATTGAAAGTGTGGAACAAGATGGAAGTATTTGTGTAATGACTCCTATATATGAGGGAAAATATCTTATGGTTCATATAGGTGTAAGAATGAAGATATATACAATTATTAAAAATGAGTATTTCATTTTTACAGCCAAATTGACAAAACGCCAAACCAAAGGGAATTTTCAAGTTTTTATTCTCTTAGTAGAAAATGAACTTGAAAAGATTCAAAGAAGACAGTTTTTCAGATTGGATTGTAATTTGAAAGTTAAATATAGAGAAGTGACTATCGAAGGGGACAAAATACTACCGAAGACTAGGTTTATAGAATCTTTAACCAGAGATATTAGTGGAAATGGTTTATGTATAGCTTCAAATGATATTATTAATGAACAAACAATTTTAGAGTGTGAGTTGGACATAAAACAAAAATGTATCACATTCATAGGGACGGTTGTAAGATTAATAAAAAAGGAAACTGAAAGCAATTTTAAATTTGGGATTGGGATTGAGTTTACGAAAATACAGAACAAGGATCGTGAAATGATAGTAGGATTTATTTTCGAAGAACAAAGGAAACTTAGAAAAAAAGGGTTGATATAGTATATGAAAAACGATAGCAATGTCCCAATAAAAGTTTTAGTTGTTGACGATTCTGCATTTATGAGAAGAATGATATCGGATATTATCAATAGTGATCCAGAGCTAAGCACTATTGACATAGCAAAAAACGGAAAGGAAGCTATTGAAAAGGCAGTATTATTAAAGCCTGACGTGATAACGCTTGACGTTGAAATGCCCATAATGGATGGGCTAAGTTGCTTAAAGGAACTCGTAAAGGTTTGTGAAGCACAGGTAATAATGTTAAGTAGCATCACCAAAGAGGGAGGAGATGCAACAATAAAGGCATTAGAAAACGGTGCAATAGATTTTATAACAAAACCCACTAATATATTTCAGATTTCTTCTGAGAATGTTAAAAAGGAACTGATTGATAAAGTTAAGGTTATTGCTAGATTAAAAAAGACAAAACGTAGAGAGAGCAACATGATTAGTGAGTTTAAAAAAACATCAATTAAAACAGAACAACCTACTAAACCAAAACAAACTACTAAACCAATGACTGCAAAAAGCTTGAAGAAAATTGTTGCAATAGGGATTTCAACAGGTGGTCCAAAAGCTCTGCGAGATATGATACCTATGATTCCAGGAAATATTCCAGCTGCATTTCTTATTGTACAGCATATGCCCGAAGGATTCACCAAGTCTCTTGCAGATCGTCTAAATGAAGTAAGTAACATAAGGGTAAAAGAGGCTGAGGATAATGAAGTGGTTAATGTAGGTTATGCATATATAGCTCCAGGGAATCAACATATGAGAGTCAGTTTGATGATAGATGGAAACTTGAGGATAAAGCTTTCGCAGGATCCGCCTAGAGGTGCACATAGACCTTCTGCAACAGTTATGATGGAGTCTTTGAGTGAAACAGGACTTGCAAACTTGGTGGCGGTAATAATGACAGGAATGGGCGGAGATGGGAGTGAAGGTGCAAAAAAAATCAAGCAAGAGAATAACGGATATGTATTAGCTCAGGATGAAAAGACGTGTGTAGTATATGGAATGCCAAAGGTAGCTGTTGAAATGGGAATTGTTGATGAGGTTGTACCACTTGACAAACTGTCAAAAAAGATTTCAGAGATTGTGGGGGTGTAGGCATAATGGATATGAGTCAATACTTGGAGATATTTATTGAAGAATCAAAGGAGCACTTGCAGGGGTTGAACCAGAGCCTGCTTGAGCTTGAAAAGAATCCTCAGGATGTACCTATGTTAAATGAAATATTCAGAGTGGCACATACTTTAAAAGGTATGGCAGGAACGATGGGATTTAATAAGATGGCAAAGCTTACACATGATATGGAAAATGTTCTTCATGCATTGAGGAACAACGAAATTAATGTGGATACTAATCTTGTTGATATTATGTTTAAATGCCTTGATGCATTAGAAAACTATGTGAATGAGATTGTAAGCAATGGCAGTGAAGGAAGTAATGAATACGCTGATATAATTACAGGACTTAATAATGCATTAAGAAAGAAAGGCAGCATAAAAGAAGATGCAATTAAAAATGTACCTGAAAGTACTCTTAAAGCAACTGAAGTTGTTGTGAATAAAGAAAATAAAGCAGAGTTTGCGACTGCGGATTTTGAATTGAATGAGTATGAACAGGCTCTTGTAGTAAAAGCTCATCAAATGGAAATGAATGTTTTAAAGATTACAATAGTTCTAAATAAAGGCTGTTTGCTAAAATCAGCTAGATCGTTCATAATATTTCAGGCTCTTGAAAGATCTTCCGAAGTTATAAAATCAGTACCTAGAGTGGAAGATATTGAAGACGAAAAGTTCGATTTTGAGTTTACAGTAGTTATAGTATCTAAGGAGGATGAAGTATACTTCACAAAGGAGTTAAACAGTATAGCAGAAGTTGACAATGTTATTATTACGAAAATCTCCGAAGATACAAAAGCTGTATCAAATGATGCTAAGGAAGCTGGTCATGTCTTAGAACAAAATGGAGAAGACCATGAAAACGTGGATGTAAAAGCTGAAGCTGATCATCAGAAATCAGGCTCGGCATCAAAGAACATCAAGACTACAAAAACCGTAAGGGTTGACATTGATAGACTTGATGTATTAATGAATCTTGTAAGTGAGCTTATTATAATTAAAACCAGACTTGAAGGACTTAATGAAATAAAAGGGAATCAGGACTACAATGAAGTAATTGAGTATTTTGAGAGGGTAACAACCAACCTCCATGATGCAGTTATGAAAGTTAGAATGGTTCCTGTAGAAACTGTATTCAATAGATTCCCAAGAATGCTTAGAGATATCGCTAAAAACTTGGGAAAAGAAATTATACTTGAGATGTCAGGAGAAGAAACCGAGCTTGATAGAACTGTTATTGATGAAATTGGAGATCCTCTTATTCATCTTTTAAGAAATTCAGCCGATCACGGTATTGAATCATTAGAAAAAAGAAAAGCTTTGGGGAAAAACGAAGCAGGTCATATATTCTTAAAGGCGTATCAGGATGGAAATAATGTTGTTATTGAAGTAGAAGATGACGGTCAGGGTATTGATGTTGAAAAGGTTAAGAAAAAAGCAATTGAAAGAGGATTGATTAACAAGGATTCAGCAAAGAGTCTTTCTCAAAAGGATATTGTTGATTTTCTTTTCAAGCCAAGTTTCAGTACAACAGATCAGATTACTGACTTGTCGGGACGAGGTGTAGGTCTTGATGTAGTAAAAACAAAAATTGAAACGCTAGGTGGAATAGTGGAAGTCGAAACTGAAAGTGGAAAAGGAAGCAAGTTTATAATAAGGTTACCATTAACACTTGCCATTATTCAAGCTTTATTGGTTCAGATATGTGATGAGAAATATGCTATACCACTTAGTTCAATTCGAGAGATCATAAAAGTAAAAGTTGAAGATATCAAGATGGTACAGAAACAGGAAATCATTCTTTTGAGAAACATGATTGTACCTATTATAAGGATCGGAAATATACTTGATGTTCCGCAATCAGAAGACTCCAAGAAAGTTTTAACAGTAGTTATTGTTAAAAAAGGTGAAAAGCTTTCAGGTTTCCTCGTAGATAATCTTATCGGTCAGCATGAAATTGTTATCAAGTCTCTTGGTAAACTGCTATCAGGAATAAATATTATTGCTGGTGCGACGATACTAGGCGACGGTAATGTTGCACTTATTTTAGACGTTAACTCTCTTGCAATATAGTTAATATGTGAATCTAAACTGCGATAAAAGGAGTGTTTTTCTATGAGTGAGGCAGTTGCATTGCATACAACCCAATTTGTTGTTTTTATACTTTCAAATGAACAATATGGTCTTAATATACAAATGGTAAACAATATTGAAAAAATGATCCCTATTACAAGGGTCCCTAAGACGCCAGATTTTATAAAAGGTGTAATAAACTTAAGAGGTGAAATAGTTCCAATTATGGATCTGAGTCAACGATTCGGGTTAAGCATACAGGAGGAGACTGAGGAGACAAGAATAATAATTGTTAAGTATGAAGATATACTTGTTGGTATTATTGTCGATGAGGTCAAAGAGGTTATGAACATTGCTGAAGATTCGATCGAGAGTATAACTAGTATAGGAAATGAAAACTTCAAAGATAGTATACTAGGAGCAGGCAAGGTTGATGGAAGTGTTATAACATTGTTAAATATAGAAAAACTAGTAAAAATAGCTTAGGGAAAGAGAATGTTAAGGAGCTACTATTACAATGGATATAAGTGGATTGAACAATGCGCAATTGGATGTATTAAGAGAAATTGGAAATATCGGAGCTGGCAATGCAGTTAGTGCTCTAGCAAAAATGATAAACAAAAGAGTTGAAATGGGAGTACCCAAGGTTAAGATTCTTGAGTTTAAAATGATTCCTGAAATTTTGGGTGAGCCTGAAGAACTTGTTATTGGAATATTGCTTGGAATGTCAGGAGATATTACAGGCAGTATATTGTTTATATTAGATAATAATTCAGCAAGATTGCTTGTCAATATGTTGTTTGGGAATAAGAAAATGACAGAGGAACGCTTTGATGAAATGGAAATGTCGGCGATAAAAGAGTTGGGTAATATAATGACAGGCTCTTATGTCGCAGCTCTTTCAATGTTGACAAATTTAAGGATAATGTGCAGTATACCCGATGTAGCAATTGATATGGCAGGGGCTATTTTAAGTGTTCCTGCTATCGAGTTTGGAAAGCTTGGAGAAACAGTATTGTATATTGAGACAGAGTTCAATGAAGGTGAGGACAAGGTTATAGGGGATTTCTTCCTGATTCCTGATTGTGACTCTTACGAGATACTATTAAAGACATTGGGAGTAATGAATGATGCGGGATAATATTAAAGTGGGCATGGCCGATTATAAAGTCTCTACGCATCCAGCAGCACTAATAACATTAGGGCTGGGATCATGTGTAGGGATAGCGCTATATGATAAAGATACAAAGGTAGTTGGACTTGCACATATTATGCTTCCATCAAGCAAAATATCTAATACTGTTGTCAATGTAGCCAAGTTTGCTGATACAGCAATTGTAAACATGGTTGATGACATGGTCAAGATTGGTGCTAACAGAAATAAAATTGTTGCCAAGCTGGCAGGAGGAGCCCAAATGTTTCAGTTCACGGCAAACAGCGATTTTGTAAGAATAGGTATTAGAAATATTGCTGCATCAAAAGAAGCACTTGAAGAATTGAAGATACCAATACTAGCTGAAGATGTAGGCGGTAATTGTGGCCGAACCATCGAATTGCATTCAGAGGACGGAAGGTTGATGATAAAAACCATAGGCTTTGGAGAAAAGCATATTTAGGAGTGGTAGCAATGAGTTGTATCCAAAGATTTCCGTTTGTATTAAGTGCAATAATGACAATTATAATTGGATCTATTAGCTATAAAAACACTGATGAATTTAAAACAATATGTATAAAAATGGCATTTGCTTTAGTAATATTCTATGTAACAGGAATTTTTGTTAAGCGGGTGATTTTAGAGATTAATGATGAAGTAACAAGAAAAAGAGAGGAGGAAATTAATAACACTGATAAAGATAACACCAATAAAGATAACGCCGACAAAGATAACGTAGATACCGCTAATATGGAGGCTGAATATAAGGAATAGCAAATAATTGCAGTACAATTTAAATAGTAATGGGGGATTTTGATGTTATCTACAAATATTAAACAAATTGATTTATGGAAGCAGTATAGTGAAACTAAAGATTCTGCTATCAGGGAGCGATTGATCGTGGAGTACGCTCACCTTATTAAGTATGTAGCAGGAAGGCTCAGTATATACTTTGGATCAAATGTTGAATATGATGATCTTATGGGGTTTGGTGTATTTGGATTAATCGACGCTATTGAAAAATTTGATTTAAGTAAAGGTGTTAAATTTGAGACATATGCATCATTAAGAATCAGAGGCTCAATCATTGATAGCATCAGGGAGATGGATTGGGTCCCAAGATCGCTTAGACAAAAAAATAAAGAGCTTGAGAGAGTATATGCAGAGCTTGAAAACCACCTTGGACATTCAGCATCTGATAAAGAGGTTGCAGATAAGCTAGGAATATCTATTGATGAATTTTATAAGCTTTTAAATGATGTTAGTGTTTCATCGATGGTTTCACTAGAAGATTTTCTTGAACAGAATTATGAGATAGGTGTAGATCAGCCAAATCTAAGAAGTGAGGACAAGCCTGAAAGCTATATTGAGATAACAGAACTTAAAGATATTCTAAGTGATGCGGTTAGTAAGCTTCCTGAGAAAGAGAAGACCGTAATTACATTTTATTACTTTGAAGAACTGACATTAAAGGAAATTAGTGCAATTATGAAGGTATCAGAATCAAGAATCTCTCAACTACATACAAAGGCGATATTAAGGATGAGAGGAAAACTTGCGAGGCATCGGTCTATACTAAGAGAATAATTGAAATATTATACTCCGTTGTATACTATAAGGAGGGAAATTGCAATGATGGACTTGAAAAATCAGGTTGGAGTAAGTGTTAATGATGGGTATTTTGAAATTAGGTATGAGGCTGATGGTGTTTATCTCGTTGTATATCCATCTGTTGGAAAGGGTAAAAAGGTTGAGACTTGGGAAGTTTTGGACAAGCTTACACGCAAGCAGGTTAGAAACATAAATAAATCTTCAATAGAGTTTGCTACCCTTAAAGCAGATAAGTCACCAGTGAAAATTGCTGAGAAACAGGATGAGGTAAAAATAGATGCGTCTGTTTCGGTTACTATCGCGCAAGATAAAATGAAGGCTCAAATAATCATAGTGCCACCTGAAGGCGGTAATTTACCTACAGTAGAGGGCATCAATAGAATTCTAAATCAAAATGGAGTAGTTTTTGGCATTAATGATGAAACGATTGAGACTGTTGTAAAATATCCAGTATTCAACCAGCAAATATGTGTTGCTGAGGGTGTTCCTTCCGTTAATGGTCAAAATGGAAAGGTTGAGTTTTATTTTGATTATAGCAGTAGCAGAAAACCCACAATATTAGAGGATGGAAGAGTAGATTATAGAGAACTTAACCTTGTTGAAAGTGTTCAAAAGGGTAAAACGCTCTGCGGACTTATTCCTCCAGTTCCTGGTAAAGCAGGGAAGACTGTAACAGGTGCCAACATTTCTATGACTAACGGTAAACCTGCTGTCCTTCCAAAAGGTCGAAATGTAGAAGTATCGGGAGATGGTACGTTGCTTTTAGCAGGTATCGATGGTCAGGTATGCTATATTGATGGAAAAGTAAATGTATTTTCAATTTATGAGGTGCCTGCAGATGTTGATACAAGTACTGGTAATATTAACTTTATCGGCAATGTAATTGTTAGAGGAAATGTATTATCGGGTTTTACAGTTGAAGCAGGAGGAAACGTTGAAGTATGGGGCGTTGTTGAAGGTGCAACGATTATTGCAGGAGGAGATGTAATCCTTAGACGAGGAATGCAGGGAATGGGAAAGGGTCACTTAAAAAGCGGTGGAGATGTAATTGCTAAGTATATTGAGCACAGTACAATTGAAGCAAGAAATGAAATAAAAGCCGAAGCTATTATGCACAGTAACATAAAATGTGGTAATAAGATCGAACTCGGAGGAAAAAAAGGTCTTCTTGTAGGTGGTGTTACCAAGGTGGGCAGGGAAATAATAGCTAAGGTTATTGGTTCACCAATGGCAACAGCTACTGAAATTGAAGTAGGTTTGGATCCAAACATTAGAGAAAGGTATAAATTACTAAGAGAAGAGCTCAATTCAATTGAATCAGATATTAAAAAGGCAGAGCAGGCAATTGCTATTTTGAAGAAACTTGAGAGTGCAGGGGCGTTAACTCCTGAAAAACAAGAAATTATGGTTAAAAGTGTAAGGACAAAGATTTACTTAGCGAATAGAATTGAAGAGATCAAGGTTGAAATTGGTCAGATTGATGAAAGAATGCAACAGGAAGCAAACGGAAAAATAAAAGCTTATTCAAATATCTATCCTGGTACGAAGGTGTCGATTGGATCTTGCATGATGTTTGTTAAAGATAATTTACAATACTGTTCTTTATACAGGGATGGTGCAGATATTAGAATCGGTGCTTTAGACAGGTAATTGAAAGGTAGTGATCTTATGGCGATTAAACCCATAGATTACCAGGTAATGGTTCCTAAAACATCAGAAATTGCTAAGACGGTTAATGATGAGCACCATAAGAATATAAATCTTCAGCAAAATCAGTCTTCTGCATTGCAGAATAAGGCTGAAAGTGATGTCAGGACTGTTCATTCCCAAAGCAAGGCTTCTGAAGGTAAAATAAGAGAGAAGAATGAAAAGGATAAAAAGCAAGGTGGTAAGAAAAATAAAAAAAATGACAAAGATCAGAACGGCAGTGTGATAGATGTAAGACTGTAAAGGTCAAAATGGGGGTATATATGAATCAGTTTTATATTAGTGTGATTTTTATTGGAATTTTATTAATAATAGTTTCCTTTGTATGGATATTATACGATCAAAAAAAGTCATTGGATTATAGAAAGAATATTGACGAGAAAAAAGAAGATCTGGTGGCTATTATTAATGAGGCAGAAGTAATGATTGATGAGCTCAATAAGATTTCTGACTATGTCATATCACAAATAGAAGCAAAAAACGAAGAAGCACAAACAACAATAGAACGAACAAAAACAACCATAGAGCAAGCAGATAGAAAGATAGAAGAGCTACGGACTATGGGAAATAAGAGTGGAAGTCATTTAAGGCAAGAAACTAGGAAGATAGAGAATGTCAGAGAAGTGATTGGAACTCAAGGACTTCACCTTATGAATTTTGCTCAGGAGAACAAGAGTGAAAAAAGGGCAGGAAATCAAAAGGAAAAAATAGTACATATAACAAGCAGGCAAATGGAAGTGCTGAGTTTATTTGAAAACGGATTTGGAGAAGAAGAGATAGCTAAAAGGCTGAATATGGGTAAAGGTGAGATTCAGCTGATTTTAGGCATAAATAAGTGATAGGGGGATAGGATGAAAAACTTTAATTTTAAAAGTATTTTGCTTGGAATTGGAGTAGGAGTAATTCTTACATCTATTATAAGCATGATTTATCTTGCTGGAAATGATGTGTTGATAGATGATGAGGAGATTGTAAAACGTGCACAAGAGCTAGGTATGGTGCAGGCTTATGCTAGTAATGAAAAAGGAATCGCTGAAAAGAAAGTAAATGCTGAAAATACAAAAAAATCAGAAGGTTCGGAGAATAAAAAAAGTGTAGAGAATAAGGACGATTTGCAAGACAAAAATATCGAGAAAAAAGCTACTGAAATAAAAGCTACTGAAATAAAAGCTACTCCTGCTGTAAAGGAAAAAAAGATTATTGTTCAAGCTGGGGACACATCTGAAATCGTTTCGGAAAAGCTCAAAAGTGCGGGGCTGATAAAAGACACAAATGCTTTCAATGACATGATGGATGAAATGGGAGTCTCTGATAGGCTAACAATTGGTGAATATACAATTAAAAGTGGAACTGATATGAAGAAAATAATTAATATTTTAACTGCAGGAGGCTAAAGTTGTTTTTCAAAGTTTGTTGTTCAATGATACTCTGTAAATGTATGCTGAGATAAATATTAGATACATGACAAATCCCACAAGGAGTGATGCAAGAACAAAGTATCCATAGTTCAAAAATGCAGTTCCAAAGGTAATTATCATGAGCAGCGCAGAGAAAAGGTTGGAAATAAATCGAATAATATAATTAAGGTTATAAGGTCCATGGTGGATAAGATGATAGTCGATTTGTTCTTCTATCTTTTTTATTTTTTTGGATATAAAAGATCTTAGCCTGAATATTATAAATATATCCATTAATACCAATAGAGCCAGTATTAGATATTTGTAATTGTACTCAAATAACATTTGGATAATGAGTATTGAGATAATGCTTACAATATAAATACTAAAATGAATAAGAAATTTGTAACTTTTTTCAGTTGTGACACCAACCTCTTCGGGAAGAAGTAATGGCTTTAAGGTTGCTGAAACAAGCTTAGCGCTGTATTTCATAAACTTTGGAATTACTCGAGATAATATTCTTAATATTTTATCAGAATGCTTCATGAAAATCGGTGCTAAAAATGTCATTGTAAAAACATAAACACCTGTAAACTGGTAAAGAGAGCTGGAAATAGCACCTGAGCTGAAGCCAAGGTATGCATATATCAAAGAGTATTCACCTCGTGCGATCATGCTTGTTCCAATTGAAATGGAGCTTGAAGCAGAAAAACCGCTGAAAAAAGCACCTGATGAAGATACAAAAATTTCACATAATATCGTGAATGGTACGATAATAGCGACAATAGGAAGGGTTTCTGGAATCTGTCTGAAGTCTAGTAAAGTACCGAAGGATATAAAAAATATTATCATGAATATATCTTTGAAGGCTGAAACTGTCCTGTGAAGTCGCTCTTCAACATCGTAGCTTACAATAAGCATTCCGAGCAAAAATGCTCCCGCAGCGGAAGCGAGACCCACATATACAGCAAGTGCACCCATCAAAAGAATAATGCCTATCATCAGTGCTGTAAAAAGCTCCTGAGTATCTATTCCTGCAAGCTTATCAATGATTTTATTTATAAAAAGTGCACCAATGACTATGATTATGGCATAGAATCCTATTGCTTTAAGCATGGATAGTGATATGGTTCCTATTTGTATCTTGTCTGAGATCGTGAAGCTTGATAGAATACCAAGTATAAGTATTGCTATAAAATCCTCAAAAACCATGACACCCATGAGTATTTCAGACTCCTTTGAGGCTGTTTTTTTCATATCAAAAAGGAGCTTAGCAACAACACCGCTGCTACTCAAAGCTATAATACCAGTTAAGAATAGTCTTTCCTTAAACAAGAATCCCATCAAAGTTCCAATAAAAAAGCCTGCCAGAAGGTTCAGTATTATTTCGTAGGTCCCTATGAAAAATACTGAGTTTTTTATTCGTTTGAATTTATTTAAAGAAAACTCAAGACCAAGAAAAAACATCAAAAGAACTATTCCAAGCTCTGAGAGAGTCTCTAAAAGTTCTGTATTCTTAACAAGACCTATAGCTTTAGGCCCTATTAAAAGTCCAATTGCCATATACCCAGCAATAACAGACTGACCTATTTTTTTCATAAGTACAGCAGCAAAAAAACCTAAAAACAATACAATTCCAAGCTCAAAAAGAATATTATGCTCCATAAGGCTCCTTAACCTGTTATAATTTTTGCAAAATCGATAAACCTCTCAGGTTTTCCAATTACGACACATGTATCTCCTTGTGCAAAAATATAGTCAGAACTTGGATTGGGAATAAATGCATCGTCTTTAAGAATAGCAACAATAGAAACCTGAGATTTTTTTCTGATACCCAATCCACCGAGTCTTTTTCCGATAATAGGAGAGTCGTGCTGCAGTTTGAACCAGTCAATTCTTACGTCCTGCATTGCTGTTTCCAAGCGCTCTAATGCCTTTGGCTTGAAAACCGAGCCAGATAAAAACGCACCCATACGCCTTGCTTCTTCATCAAGAAGTGAGATTCCAGCTATTGGTTCATTGTCTTTGTCCATAATATAGAACTCTCTTTTTCCATCATGGTGCATAATGATTACAGCTTTTTCCTTTGAATGGGTAGTGCAGTTTATCTTTTTCCCAATACCAGGAAGGTTTGATTCACTGAAAAAGGACATTAAGCGGATTCCCTCCTACTTTATTTAGGCATGAATGAAATGTTTCTTACATTAATTATATGTTTTTTGATTGAAAATATCAAGGGAGTTAGTAAGTGTTTTGGCATTTTCATATGTTTCAACATGACTAATGTCATCCTTAAAATATTACTTTCTGTTAAGAGTTAAGGAAAAACCATGACAATTTGTTGTTAAGTCATGACAAAATGTTGTAGATAAATACTATATAATTATTTTATATGAATTATATTATATACATCATTAATTAATTGTATTTAATATAGAAATTTTAAGTGAGGTAAGACGTTGAAAATAAGAAACTTTGAAAAACACAGTCTTTGTCAAAGAGTATGCTCTTTAATGCTCGTAATTTTAATGTTAGTAGGAAACTTCTCTCAAAGTATGGCTCAAAATGGGAGTTTTGAAGACGATAAAAACTTTGGATTTTATAGATATCAAGGAGATAACAAGGTTAGAGAGGCAAACGAGGACTTAGAGAGGCGAACAAGGAATCTGGTAGATTATTATATTGAAACAATGAAAAGCCAAGAAACGACTGTTGAAGTAAACTTAAATGAAAACCAAAAACTATTAGATGGAACTTCGCTCAAAGATTATTTGGCAAAAAGTTATCCAGTAGCAAAGAACGGTACAAATAAAAATGATTCTGGAAAAATGTACTTTAACACAGGAATGCTTGGTGATCCTGTTACAAATGGATCGTTATTGAGCTATCGGAGGATTGCAGCAGGTTTATACAATTACAAGGTTACGCGGGAAAAAGGCGATAAGTCAAACTTTAAACAAAAGGTCGGAGATGATTTTCCGAAAATAGTAGAAGAATGGACTTCGGGAATATTTAATTTTGCTCATCCTGGTACATCGGTTGATTATGATTCGGATGGTAAAGAAATAGAAGTCTCAAATCGTATTGGTGACTATGATATGCATATGAAGGAAATGATATCTCTGATATATCTTTTTAAGGATATTAAGGTGAAAACTTCACATAATGAAGAGTATGTTCTATCAAATGATTCGATTTACAATATAATACAAAGGGGATTAAAGCCAGCAATAAAGCCGTGGAAAGAGTATTTTCATATAGCCCTCAAGCTTAAGATTGATAATAAGTTCTATAGTAATATCCCAAATTATTCAATTATATCAGAGACGGAAAATCATTTGTTGATGACTTTGTCGTCAGTTTATCTTACAAACCAATGGATTGAGAAGAACTTCAGGGGACTTTCTATTAAGCCTGTTGAAGGTGTTTCAAATACTGATGAGCTTAAGGATATGCTCTTAAAGATCATGGGAAGAATAGTTTATAGTGACTTCTTCGAAACAAACAGCCGTAATTATGAGGTTTTTTCACTGCAATCACTTCTAAATCTTTATGCTTTTTCAGAGGATGAAAGTATTCGAAAAGCAGCAAGAAATGCATTGGATTATGCGACAGCAAAGTTTGCCTTTCAATCATTCGAGGGAAAAAGATATGCACCTCATCGCAGGAATTTAGGCTATATAGATAGGTTGGATGTATATGAAAATGATTCTACTGTTTTTGTTATGAATACTTTATCGGGAGCATACACCTGGAACGATGAAATAACGGGAGATTGGGAAATTGACAAGAGAAACTATTTTATGGGTGGATTCATTCAGGGGATGGGACATTCACTTTGGGCTGCAATGATCTCGAGCCCGACGTTTACAGGTGATAGATACTTTTATATCCAGCCGCAGATACATGATTTCATGCTCGATAAACATAATGGCTATTGGGCAAGGATGCAATCACGTTTTACAGGAAAAAACTATAACATGGAGCTTGTTGACGATCCTGACTCTTCCGCCGCGGATCCAGTATACTTTGATGAAAATGGCGGTGTAAGCCTTAAAAATGCAGAATTTACAAACCCAAGTTTTTATTTAAAATGTAAATTACTAAATTGGAATGTTGCAAACCTTAAGCTTGTACGCGAAGAAGGAGGAGGATTCCAGCCAGCTCAGGAGCTTTATTTTGTTACACCTGATTATATAAACATCTCTGGCGGAAAAATGAGTAAATATCCTTCTGGAAATGAACAGGTTGAGGTTGAAATCACTGACAAAGGTAGAACTCTAGACTTTTTTATTGACAATATTAAAGGCGCTCTCATTGGATTTATATTAGGCGCCGCAAGTGGAGCTAATGAAGCATTTATTCGTGCAGCAATAGGAATTGCTATTGAAGGAGCAAACGACGATGAAAGTGATCGCCCCCCGAATGTCAAAATGCAGCTAGGTGAAAAAGGAGCATATGATTTTAATGCATTGCCAAGCACAGTCTTAACAAGGGATACAACTGGAAATTGGTTTAACCGATGTAAAAACAACACTGACAATTCAATATCACGTACAGAGCTCGCAAAAAAAGTATTCATGAGCGAGAATATCTGTATGTCCTCAGAGTGGAAGCCTGGAACATGGAGAGAAAGCAATAACCTCGGCACTTACAAGAGTGTAAGCTATGGAATTAATTTAAATATCCCTACAAGCTGGATACCCTATACTGAGAATGATACCAAATACTTTTATATGGAAAGTGACACTGATAAAAAGGTAAAGATTTCTTTTTATGAAATATCAAATAATTGTCAATGCTTTGTCATAGTTGCTCAAATCAATAGAACTCAAAAAGCCCTATGGGAGATAGTTCCCAAGAACCGTTTTGAAGGAGACCTAAATGCGCTCAAAAACGCAACATTGAACAGTAATAAAGGTTTTGTATGTGGGACAGGGTTAACTAATTATAAAATGACAAATGGTGAAACATTAACACTTTCACCCTATGCAGGAGCAAAAAATGAAAACCCAATTATGGGTATTGCTTCACCAGATGGTGCCAAATGTGATTTGAAAGACTATTACGTTGGAGAGAATGCAAAGGAGATGCCATTGATCGATGTAAGAGAAGTAGATCAAAATTATAATTTCACAGGAGTAAAGTATGCCTATTCTTCAGGAGATGGCAAGATATACATCAATAACCCATTCCTAAGCGGTAAATATCCTGCAAAGCTTTGTATAGACAGCTCAGATTACAGAAATCCAAGAAGTAATATGGAGTAGAGCTATTTATTTAGGTCTAGATGATATAAATACTCTTTTTTCCACTATCCTCATTGACTGGTTTTTCTTTTCTGACTATTCCGAGAGATATATGTGATGTGATGTATTTATTTTTTTGAATCACCTAATTGAGAAAAAAATTTAAAATAGTGAGATGAAAACATAACTAAGTATATAATTAAATACGTAATATCCTTTGCATTTGTTCAGATATCGCGCGAATCTAACATGTGAGCACAAAATTATAAAAATTTTTATTGGAGGTATATTTTATGAGTAATAAATCATTCAAGGTACTTAGCGGTGTTCTTTCTGTATTAGCAGTTTCATCAATATTCTCGATACCAACCTTTGCTGTTGGTCCACAAAAGGTTGATTTGAGAAATGAAATAGATAAACGTGGAATTTCTATCAGATCTCAGGGGGATAGAGATACGTGTGTACTTCATGCTATGACTTTCCTGGAGGAATATGCTTTATCAGGTATTTATGGTGATTCATATAATCATATATCTATTGACTATGGAATACAAGCTGGTAACAGGGTGACAGGGGATAAGGGTGACCCAAGTTCTTTTAAAAAGTTCTTCAGTGGTTATAATGTATATGGATTAATACCTGATTCAAGCTGGTCATACGACCCTGTTGCTAAATATAATTTCAGCAAATGGAATGATAATTTTTCAAACTTTATAGATTTAGGGAAAAATATGCTTAAAGATGGTAGCAGACTGGCAGGAAAGTGTATTAGAGATGGTGAAGAAGATGAATTTACGGATAAGCTAATTGATGAAGTAATAAGCTATCTTAACAGGGGAATTCCTGTTGCTACAGCACACGGAGAACACGCAACAGTTTTTGTAGGTTATGAAAGAGATACAAGTTATGATGGAGGAGGTTATTTCATATATAGAAACAGTTGGGGAACAGATGCTGGTGATCAGGGATATGATAAATATACATTTGCTGAGATAAAAAAGAATAATGCTGCACTTTTTGTATATGAAACTGCTTCAGCGTTCCCCAAAATCTATAAAAGTAGTGACTACAAGGGATATAATGTTGCGCTGGCACCTGGAAAATATACATTAACTCAACTTGAGAATATGGGAGTAAACGACAATACTATAAGTTCAATAGCAATTCCAAGCGGGTACACTGCGTATCTATTTTCAGATGATAACTTCGAAGGTACAGTAACAAAAATTACAAATGATGAAAGTAATTTGAAAAACATAGACTGTGATAATGAAACGTCATCTATAAAAATTGTTTCACAGCTGCCCAAAGTGTATCAGAAAATAAATTACAAGGGATATGGTGTTTCTCTTGCTCCAGGTAAATATACGCTCGAGCAGCTTGAAAACTTAGGAATATCAAATGATGATTTAAGCTCAATAACAGTTCCAAGTGGTTATACCGTAACCCTTTACCAGAATGATAACTTTGAAGGAGAATCAAAGACACTATTAGGAGATGAAAGTGATTTTAGAAACTTAAGTTTCAACAATAAAGCGTCTTCTATATTAATAACTAGATAAAAAAAGGTATGTTAATGCTCAGACTTTCACCGACGTGGAGTGTCTGGGCATTAATATTTACAAGCATAGTTCAAGAGAATGTGCACTTTGCCCCCCTTGAAGTACCCCCTGATATATAATACAATAAACATATGGAAAATCAAGTACGTTACCAAAACAAAATCTCGGAGGAGAAACCTATGAAAATCATAATAGTCGGTTGCGGAAGGGTTGGAAGCAAAATGGCGATTGAGCTGTCTGAAAAGGGGAATGATGTACGTCTTATTGATAGAAATCCACTTGCCTTTGACAAGCTCGATGATAAGTTTGGAGGAACAATAATAGTCGGAACAGGGACTGATGAGGATGTTCTTATCAAAGCAGGTATTGAAGAAGCAGATGCGGTGATTTCTGTTGCAAAGGGTGATAACACCAATATTATGGTCGGTCAGGTTGCAAAGTTTCTTTATAAGGTCCCGAATGTTGTTGTAAGGATTGTTGATCCAAAAAGCAAGAAGTTTTATGAGGAGGAAGTGGGGCTAACTTGCTATTGCCCTACAGAAGTTAGTTGCTGCAGTTATATCGGACTTCTGGAGGTGAACAAATAATGTATGTGATAATAGTTGGAGGAGGTCATGTAGGATACTATCTGGCAAAAACACTACTTGCAAAGAAGTATGAGGTAACACTTGTTGACTGGGACTATAATAAAACTGAAAGACTTAAATATGAGCTTGGAGAAAACGTTATGTATGCCTCGGGATCATCAATTGACGGTCTTGAGAAAGCAGGCGCTGCAAGGGCGGATGTAATCGTTGCTGCAACAGGTGATGATGAGGACAATCTGGTTATTTGTCAGCTTGGTAAGAAATATTTCAATGTTCCCAAAGCTGTTGCTAGAATATCAAATCCAAGAAACGAACGGATTTTCAAAGAGCTTGGAGTGAGTACAACTATAAGCGGAACAACATATATAGCTGAAGCAATTGAGAGGTATGTTGCGAAGCAGCAGCTCACCACACTTCTTACATTTGATCATAATGAAATGGCACTTGTTGAGGCAGAGCTCGAAGCGGATTCGATTGCTGTTGGAAAAAAACTCAGCGAGCTCGAGCTTCCAGCAGATTGTGTTATAGCTCTTGTTTTAAGGGGAAGAGATGTGATTTTTGCAAGAGGTGATCTGGTTTTCATGGCAAAAGATATGGTTATTGCTATCTCCACATTAAGTGAGCAGGACAATCTTAGAAAATCGCTACTCGGAGATTCGGAGGTGTAGGTATAATGCAATTTAAGAAAATTCTTATACCTACTGATGGTAAAAAGCCAAGTGAAGAAATAATAGAATTTTTTTGTTCGATTCAAAATGTAGTGGGTAGTGAGATTGATGTTATATACGTGATTGAGGTGCCAAGAAGCCTACCCCTTCATGCTGAGCAGCCTGAGAAGCTAGAAGCGGCAAGGGTAGCTATTGATACAGCGAGTTCTATTGCCTCAAAGCATCAGGCAAAGATAAATGCTTCAATCATATATTCTCGTGCTGCCGAAGACTCGATACTAATGACTGCGGAGGATATTAAAGCGGATGTTATTGCTATAGCACAGGATAATCAGAAGCTTAGGATTTTTGCAAACATGGCATCAAGTATATATCAGCGCTCAAAGTGTAGTGTGTGGTTGTTTAATTCGAAGACATAGAGTGTAAAAATGAAAAATGAAGAAAAACGAAGAGAGGTCTCGGATTTTTATATTTAAATTTAAAACCCGAGGCTTTTTTGTGTTGTTTTCTTGTTTTTAAGCCCAAATCATACCAATTTGCAATTTGTTATTTAATATTAAAGTGGTATAATAAATATATAAAAGTGATATCAAAATAATATCATAATGAAATAACAAAAATGTGAAGGAGAGATGAGTTATGAATACAAAGTTAGTAGAGAAACAAAAGGAAGTGCTGCCAGGACTAGGGATGCTTTTAGTTGACATTCTTATGCTTTTAGCATCTATTGCAATGGTAGTGATAGGAATTATAAAAACTACTCAAGAAGCTTCGGCTATAACAGTTGGCTCAATAGTTGCAGGTTCGTTGTTATTTATTGTATGGTGTGTTTTTACAGGAGGATTTTTCACTTTACAGCCAAATGAAGCAGCAGTGCTTATATTATTTGGTGAATACAAAGGTACTGTTAAAAAATCAGGATGGTTCTTTGCAAACCCATTCTACACAAAGAAGAAGATTTCACTTCGTTCAAGAAACTTAAATGGTGAAAAGCTCAAGGTTAATGATGAAGCTGGTAACCCGATTGAAATTGCAGCTGTAGTAGTTTGGAGAGTAGAAAACACATTTGAAGCAGTGTTTGATGTTGAAAACTACATTGATTATGTTAAAGTCCAAAGTGAGTCAGCTATAAGACATATTGCAGGAATGTATCCATATGACATAACAGAGCATGAAAATAATTTGTCTTTAAGAGGCAGCAGTGAGGAAGTCTCAGAGGCGCTTAAGATTGAACTTCAGGAAAGACTGGGCAAGGCAGGAGTAATTGTTGAGGAAGCGAGACTAAGTCATTTAGCATATTCACCTGAAATAGCAGCAGCTATGCTTCAACGTCAACAGGCATCAGCGATCATTTCAGCAAGACAGAAAATTGTTGAAGGTGCAGTAGGAATGGTACAGATGGCACTTAAAAAGCTTAGTGAAGATGAAATAGTTGAGCTTGATGAAGAGAGAAAAGCAGCTATGGTAAGCAACTTATTGGTAGTGCTTTGTGGAGAAAGATCAACCCAGCCTATTATAAATACAGGAACACTCCATAATTAAAGGTGTGATTAGAGATGGCAGAGAAGAAAACTGTTTTGTTAAGATTAAACCCGAAAACATGGGAAGAGCTTAGTCGATGGGCAGAAGATGAATTCAGATCTATAAACGGTCAGATCGAGTACATTCTGCATGAAGCAATACAGAAAAAAAGAAAGGCTAAGCCTTCCAAGAAGAATGATTTAGATGATGCAAATGCTGATAAAGATACTGAAAGTGATATCGAAAACGATAATGAGTAACTTCCATTGTTTTACGGTATTGAAGGGAAGTGAAGGATATGAACCTCGCAGAAAAAATTGTATTAATGTCAATTCAAAAGGATACAGGCAAAATAGATTCAAGGGCTACCTATTTTATGAGATTCGGTCTTATAAGTGCGATACTTATTGAGCTTATTAATAGGAAAAAGGTTGGTGTTGATGGAAATAAGATCTATGTGATTGACTCATCAAAAACTGGAGACACGGTGCTGGATATGGGGCTTGAAGCGATAAAGAAAAAGAGAAGAATTGACAACTTTATATTTGGAAATTCAACGCTTAAATACAATTCAAAGAAAGAAATACTCAGGAAATTCGTAGATGATGGTAGTTTACAAGAAAACGAGGAAAGGTTTCTTTTGATATTCAAATTGAAAAGATATCCTGTCTACAATGACAAAGAAAAAAACATCGTCGAAGGTAAATTAAGGGATGCTCTTCTAAATGATGATAAAGACAGTGAAGGAATCATCCTTGCAAGTCTAGCCGCTTCTTGTGTCGCAGAATTCATAGTGCTTTCAAAAGAAGAGAAAAAGAAGATAAAGGATAAACTCAAGCTTATAAGAAAAACAGAGTATTTTAAGTTTGAAGACGATATAATGAAGATGATACAAAAGGCTATATCCAGAGCTATTGCATCAGAACATGCTGCGGCGGGATAAAAAAATTGATGATAAATTTAAAAAATGTCTTGCAAATTTAAACACGAGGTGGTATACTGTTTTAGCACGCAGAAGTAGAAAACATCATTTGGTTGTACCGACAAGGTGATGTGTGCACTGGAAATTAAATATCGGGGGTGTGGTGAAATTGGCAGACGCACGGGACTCAAAATCCCGCGATAGTGATATCATGTCGGTTCGACTCCGACCACCCCCACCAAAAAAAGAGATCACCCTACTACTGATAGGGTGATTTTCTTATAACTACATAGAGTTTTGACTATTGGCGGTTGGTAAATTTCATTGTACAGAACATTGGTGATTTCCTCAACTGCATCTTGCTTCATCCTGGCTAATACATGTGGATGGGACCATTTGAATCTGTAAATACGCCTCAACTAAGCAATCACTACAAAATAATTTACCACAATAAACACATGTTCCAGCAATATCCGAGATATAAAATCTGAATTTCCAAAATCAAGTGCGTATTCCGTTAGGAGTCTTCGTTATATGAGACGGTTTTTTGAGATATTCCCAGATTTTGAGAATCTGCAGGTGGCACTTGCAGATTTGACTGTGAAAATTTTAGAAAAACGCCGTCTGTGAAATTCTACGAGAGAATGGACAAGCTCAGTTATAAAATTCTTTGTAATAAATTTAAAGATAATAAATACATGATTGAAAAGGGTAATGAAAAAAGGAGTTATTTAACTAGCTCCAAAAAGTTTGTTAATAATGGTGATAGTATTCGCATTGCAGATATCCGTTGCAAGTACATAAAAGAAGTAATTGGTGCTATTTTAGAACAAAATGATTGCATAAATAGAATTTATATAATGACGGTAGAGTTAAAGACTGGAATTATATGACTCAGTGGGTTGATGGCAAATAGCAAAAAATAAAAGACATTAGCACAGTTTTGTTGAAAAGGCCGATACGCATTGGCATAATAATTGCTAATTTATATATCAAAAATTTAAATGTCATTGAAGAAAGTTATGATTTTAGTATATAATATAGATAGGAGCAATTTACAGAATAGTTAGGAGGTGTGCTCCATGACTGTGAAAAGTTGCATTTGTACTAAAGAATTTGAAAAAGGTGTTAAAAGGGTTAGTAAGCGAGATTATTCAATTATTGGGGATACATTACAAAAGGAAACCAAACGTAGTTTGGATGAATTGCGTATTCTGGTAAAGAAGAAAGGAATTAATACTGTTAAATGAGTCTGCTTATTGTTCTTGCCGGGCCTAATGGTTCCGGCAAATCTACTTTAATGACTGAAGTAATCAAATCACCACATTTTCCAGAGTATTACTTCTGTCCAGATGAGATAGTTAAAGATTATAACCATATTAGTGATGTAAAAGAAAGATATATATCTGCTATGGAGGAAGCCGAGGCACTTAGGGTGGCTGCTGTTGAGGACAATTTGCCAATAGCTTTTGAAACTGTATTTTCAACTCGGGAAAAGCTTGATTTTATTAGGGATGCTAAGAAAATGGGCTATTATGTTGAACTTATATACATTACTACAAGAGATCCAGGTATTAATCAAATGCGTGTTGCTCAGAGAGCCTGTACTGGAGGACATGATGTCCCACCTGATAAAGTTGTATCGAGATATGAAAGAAGCATGGCATTATTACCAGAAATTATTCAAACTGCTGATACTGTAAAGGTATATGATAACTCGGACTCTTCACCTTTTATAGTTTTCTTTAAAAGGGCAAGTGGAGAAATCATGTTGTTAAACAAAAATAAAAGGTATGAATGGGTAGACAAGTATATTATTGAGCCTTTAACATGTTGTGGATTTATTAACGGGCAGCTAATGGATTTAGATGAGAAAGATACTGAGAGTTATATGGAGAATGCTTATACTGATAGAATAGAATTTTTAGGCCGTTGAACATAAGTATATGATTTCTATGAGGTATTTGATTAAATCTAGGAAACCAGTAAAATGAATTGCTGCGGGATAATTATTCTACTACCATTTTACTACCGAAGTATTTTTTATCTCATTGGTATCATTCAAAACAATATTTTTAAATAAAAACCTTCTGCTTTCTTTTTGCTCGAAAATAGATATATCAAGACTTTTTAAAAAAAACTTATAATTATATACCTTACAGCGCTGTTTATATATATTCAAAGATAATTTAAAGTGAGTATGATTGCTGAATATTATAATATGAACACATTATGTAAATGGAGTCTTGTAGGCTTGTTTAAGCTATATATCGAAGTAAGCTTAAATTTCATAAGACTTTGCAAACAACAGAATGCAAGGTCTTATTTTGTTTCTGAATACTGCTCTTGATGTTCTAAAAAATTATGTCATTTTCGACTTTATTTCATATTATGTATGCATATTATGTTAAGGAGTTGAATAGTTATGCCTTGCCCAACAGGGGACTATACCCAGTATTGAACTATAAACCTGTAAATGCTCAATACCCATATATTTATGTGCCGATCGAGTTTTCAAAAGTAGGAGCAAAAGTTTCTTGGGATGAAGCAAAGCAATTATTGACTGTTACAGCAGACTACTACACATTACAAAATACGGTTAACCAGCAGCAAAGCCAGATTAAAGATATTCAGGAACAAGTTGCATTGTGCAATAAGGCTCTAGTAAAATTTGAAGGAGTTGTTGATGGTTATTCAAAATTCTCAGGGTCATATTGGCTAGGTCCTAATAATAACTTTACAACAGGTAAATATTATGAGGTTATTACTCCTGCGGCTTAAAATTATATATTAATTAATTGAAATATAATGTAGAAATTTGTCGATAAGAAAATAAAATCATTCGACTTGCATTCATTCGCTGCTTGGTATACAATACAGGTAGTTTTTTTAAGAAAATTGGAGGGTTAAAATGAACTATATTTCTGCAAAAGAAGCAGCAGATAAATGGGGAATAACTAGACGAAGAGTTCAACTTTTGTGTGAACAAAACCGTATACCTGGTGTGTTCAAAATTGGTAATGTATGGGCTATACCTGTGGATGCTGAAAAGCCTCAAGATAAGAGGCAATACAACATACCTCCTAAAAAGATATGAAAGAAAGCAAGTAAGATTGATTTGTTAGGAAAGATATGAGTTTTTTGGAAAAAGGAGTTCGGCTGAATGGATAAAATTTCAATTCGATTTTTTGATGATAAAGAAGTACGTGCCGTTTGGGATGATGAAAGATCCAAATGGTGGTTTTCTGTGCTTGATATAATAGGTGTTCTTCGTGGCTCAGATGATTATGAAAAAAATCGAAATTACTGGAAGTACCTTAAGGCAAAATTGAAACGTGAAAATAATCAACTGGGTAGTGTGACTACCCAGTTCAAATTTACTGCACCTGACGGGAAAAAACATGCGGCAAATGTACTTGACTACGATGGAATTATTGAACTTGCGAAAAATTTTCCAAGTAAACAGGCAAATCGTTTTATCGAATGGTTCACATACAGCGATGAAACCATTGACGGCAAAAGCAAATCCAAGGCGTATGCTCTTTTTGACAGTTCATTGCTTAATACAATAGAAGTTGGTACAGTCAAAGGTTTACAGCAGATTCATGGCTATTTATTTGGTGGGCTTTATGACTTTGCAGGGCAAATCAGGACACTCAACATTGCAAAGAGTGGCTTTCAATTTGCGATGGCACGTTTTTTGCCCGAAACGCTTATAAATATTGAGAAAATGCCTGAAGGCACTTTTGATGAAATAGTGAATAAATATGTTGAGACGAATGTTGCCCATCCTTTTATGGAGGGCAATGGCAGAAGCACACGCATTTGGCTTGACTTGATACTGAAAAGGAACCTGAAATTGTGTGTGGATTGGAGCAAAATCAATAAAAAAGACTACCTCACTGCAATGGAAAAAAGCGTGTTAGATTCATCAATGATAAAATCATTATTACAGTCAGCTTTGACAGATAAGATAAACGACCGTGAAATGTTTATGAAAGGCGTAGATTATTCCTACTATTACGAGCAGGAGATTGATGTCACAAGTATTATTAGATAAAATTATATTGCTTTACTTCTAAAAATAACTGAAGTAAGTCAAATTTTAAGGAACTCCAAAAGACTGGGGTTCCTTTTTTATGCTATATTATTTGGTTTCAGAATTGCTAGTATTAGCGGATTTCTTTGGATTATAACCATTTTTCTTGTGTACTTGTCTTGACTCATGTTTTGCATTGCCAGGTGTAGATGGTTTTTGAGGTTCTATTTTGGTTTCACGCATATCGATTTTCCTCCTTAATAAAGATGTGTTTCTAAAATAGTTTCTTACTTTATAAAAAATTTATACCAACATTGTAATTAATTATCGATTAATTTATTTTCACGTAAATTTCTAATTCTTGTCAATGTCGCATCAGAATCCTATATCAAAAAATCATAATATGGTACAACACAGCATTGAAATATGGCAAAATTCAATTATTACTTCGACAAAATCAGAGGATCATACATATGGGATTATTTAATAGACTAAAAGAACCAATCTTTCTTAAAGAGAGCAGCAATGCTGAGGAGCAATTAGAAAAGTTGAAGGAATTAGAGCCATTACTTAATCAAGAAGGACAATCTATCATAAGACAAGATATTAAGTGTCTGGAATATGGAATTGCTGGAGAGAAGAACATAGCATTCGAATTTAAAAACAGCCATATGCCTATGTATATATTACATGATATTTATTTTTAAGATGAATCGTTAAGTGAACAGATAGATTATTTAGTATTTACAAAGAAGCTGAAGGAAGGTATCTATTCTGCGATTACACAGAATCAACGACACTTAGAATTAATGAAAAAAATAAAGGTGGATAATAAAAGTAATATTATTACCAAGTTTATTGCAGGCAGAAGCTTTGAAGATTTTTATATACCTTTAGTAGTACTAGCTAATCCTAAGACAGTACTTAATGCTAAGTATGCAAGAAGGATGTTAAAGAGAAAGTTATTCGTGCTGATCAGCTAGTTAAGTACATAAAGGATATATATGAGCAGTCTAAAGAATCAGCGTCTTCTGACGAGAAGTTATTGGAATGGGCCCAGTCTTATTTTAATTTACATAAGGAAGTTGCTAAAGATTTTGCTAAAAAATACCATTAGTATAAAATTGGCAGTTCGGGAATCCATAATCAAGTATTCAGTCGGTTAAAGAAGATGTCCCTAGGCTAGATATTAAAGTACCAGTAGAAGAACTGTTGAAAGCAAACGGATTTAGCGAGGTAAAAGCGAATAAATATGGTAATGATATTATTGAGATTATAAAGAAGTTTTAGATTTAAATAGGATAAAACAAAATTAATGGACCAAAGATAAAAGCACCCTCAGATTCTACAGTAAATACTAATACTGAAATGAATTTATAACTATTGTTGATGAAAAAGGTCTGGAGCTTGAGGTTACACAGATTGATACCATAGAGCATGAAAGCAGATCAAATTAACCTGACAACTCATAATAGATTAGAAAAGAGTCCATAAATTCTGTGAAAATTTGGTATGCAACTTGATATCTGACATTATAATATATTTATTATTTATGGTTAAAATAATCGTATGAAAGGTAGGTATTTTCTATGGGAAAGAACAAAACTAAAGGTATAAATTCCGATTCAATGAAGGAGAAAACCCAAGAGTTAGAAGAAACAAAAAGAATATCAAAAGGGGCTAACAATCCGCAAAAAAACCAGTTAAAATAACCAAAGAATGTAAGTGCTTAATAACAAAGTGCCTATACAAAATCAGCCTGACAACTCATAATAGATGTCAGGCTGTAATTTTAAATCCAGATTTCAGCTTTATATTTTTACTTTATCTATCGCATTCAGCCATTCTCTGACATTTGAATTCTACCACTCCAGAGAAAAGATTTTGATATTCTATTTATACCTTTTAAGTATTTACATAAAAGATATATATGAAAGCTATAGATTAAATGTCAATTAATGTCGTTATAGCTGGACTATTGATAGAATCACGTATTGATCATAAGAACTGTCAAGCATAAAGCCACCATCTTACTTTATGCGATTCAACTCACATGTTTTAATTATAATTTTACATTTCCAGGGAAATATCTACAAATTGTGCACGTATAATAAACTATTATTTTTAAATAGTATTTTGCATATATACTTGTATCAAGCTTTCTAATTAAAGATACTTGAAAGTGACAAATTAAAGCCCCTTCGTTTTAATAGAATAAATGCCGATATAAGATAATAAATAAAATGTAAAATTTAAAATACTTACTCTGTTAAAGTGAAAATACCAAAAATGAAAGGTGCGATCAAAAATGAAAAAAATCATTGGCATTTTAGTATTCCTTATCTCAATAACCTCACTTTACCCCGTTGCAGGCCAAAATGAAACAAAAGGCTATTGGAGGCTTGTAGCAACTAATTTTAATGCGGCAGAATCGGTTAACGATGATAATGTCAAGGCCAATACCACAATAACGGCACACAGTTATGAGATAAATCCAGGAGGAGGAAACATGTCTACAACAACAGCGTGGCTTGGCAATGAAAGTACCATTAAGGCTACTTTTTCATTCAACATTCCTGAAACTCTTGTATCTGGTGAATCATATACTGTAAGCATTAATGTTGCCGATTCGGGATCAGATAATCAGGATGCTCATATATCTCATAGCGCTGGAGCTGGTTTGTGGGTTAGATATGGAGACAATTGGTCATTATGGGGAAGAGCTTCTGCATTTACCCAGGATTATCAATTGCGTGAAAACCCACCTCCTTCTGCCATGCGTGCAGAGACGGTTGAGAGTTTTACTGCACCAGAAAAAGCAGATGGTTTTGTGGCTAAATTTACAATTCTTGCAGGTGGCGCACCAGGTCCAATGGTAATTAACTATGATTATGAGTATGTTGAAGGAGCACCCGATAAACCCGTTTCGAGTAGTTCAGTTTCAAATGCGCCGACTACAACTACAAATAAACAAATTACACCAACACCAAGCAAAGATCCGAATAAAAATTCTGGTTGCATTTTTTCCGACCTAATCGGTCAGGTTGAAGTATTGATATTTAATCCAGAAGACCCAGATGACGATGAAAATTGGCAGTTTGCAAAAATTGATATGGATCTGCCACCAGGAACGAAAATCCGTACAGGTATTGATAGCTCGGCAATTCTCAGCTTCAGCGACATGTCTACTTTTGTGTTGAAGCCAAATACTACAGTAATTCTTACCGATCCTGTTAAGAAGCAAAGCAAAATTGCTCTGGCAGCAGGCAATATATGGGCTAACATAAAAAAGATGGCGATCGATGGCACCATGGACATTGAGATGAGTCAAGCTGTTGCTGGTATTAAGGGAACAACCTTTGTACTGGAGGAATCGGACGGCAAATCCATTGTGAAAGTATTGGAAGGCACAGTAGCTTTTACAGAAAAGAAATCGGGCAAATCAGTAAATGTATCGTCAGGAAATATGGCAGCAGCTGATTCATCAGGGAATATTCAGTTAAATAATTTAGATATCAAAGTCGAAGCTGAAAAATGGAATAAAACAATTATTGAGCTACAACTAAATAATAAATTTATGAAGGTAAATGGAGTTCAAAAAGAGATAGACCCTGGACGAAATACAGTACCTACAATTAAAAAAAATAGAACTCTGATACCAATCAGGGCGGTACTCGAAGCACTAGGTGGTACAGTTGCCTATGAACCTAAAGAGCGAAAAATCATATTGAAGATAAATGATAAAACCCTAGAAACGTGGGTTGATAAGACAGATATCAAGCTAAACAATATATCTAAACAGATGGATGTTGCACCAACAGTAATAAATGGCAGAACAATGGTTCCTGTGCGTTTTGTAGCAGAAAACTTTGGCTTTGAAGTTCAGTGGAAAGAAATTGAAAAAAGGATTATAATTCAATAAGAAGTTTTATACTAGATTGTGCGGAGGGTGTCTGCACAATCTAGTTAGTTACACAATATTTCAGGAAAGGATGATGCTATGAAGGATTGTCTTACAAATATTGTGGATAGTGAATATCCAGTTGAATATACAAAGTTTGTTGAATTTTCCCAACTCAAGATTAAAGGACTTAGAAAGCAGGAATTTATAAGTCTTGATAGTTTTATATCCCAAGTTGAAGTCTGTGGATTTGAGTTGCAGAAAAATTTTATTATAGGGCTATTAGAGATATTAGAGCTTTATCATGATACTCATCATGTTCTAGTTCATCCACTAGAGCAGAGATTAATAAAACCTGTATGCTTCACATCACATATCTGAAGATTTATAACCCTTACTAATAACCTCGTCGATAGTATGTATATTAATAGAAGATCCCCAAGCGTGAACAATTTGAATATATACACAACATGGCCACAAGTTACGGTTGTGCTTCTTCATAATCTGATTTGATAATAATCCGTTGTGACAGTCATCAATTGTTTTGTCCCATATTACTGTAGCACCGACTTTGGAGAAGTCTGCAATAGGAACATATATGTAAGGGGATTGTGCGTTAACAGGTCTATAAGCTAATTGCCTTGACTGAATATAAGGGAAATACATATATCTTTACTCCGTTTACATAATGTACGTACTAGTAATATATTAAGTGTGTTCGGATATGCTGAGTAAATATATTCAACAACCAATGCAAAAGGAAATGCTTAGGGAAAGAATGGTTCTATTTCTGAGCTGGTAAACTCAGGTGAAGAGCCAAGTATTTCATTTGTAATAACTCGACCACCCATTTTGGAGAGCTTCTACTTTAATATTTATTTATACGTGTTATAGGAATATACCAACAGGTACTAACTGTTCCTGAGAAAAATGAATGATAATATGTTTTTAAGAAACGACAACTGTGGAATATAATGCTGTGGATGCTCAAATGCATGAATATTAATTAGGGCTTCAGTCAAAGACTGAAACTCTAATTTGCTAATTATTTCCAATGGTTTGGATTTATTAATTTTGTAAATTATTTTTTAAATTCTAAATCAGCTTTGGAAATTCCAGTATACTTTTCTATAATTTTAAACTCAATTCCATCTAGAAGCATTTTTCTAGCTGCTTCATAACTTTTGTTTTGTTCACCTTGGTGCAAACCTTGCTGCAAACCTTCTTCCTTAGCACCTTCTAATCTAGTTATTTCATCGTGAATTGCCTTTTCTCTCAATTCGTAATATCTTCTTGTTTCGTCATTTGTACCCAAATATTCTAGCACTTTCTGTGCTTTTTCAATAGCTGGTTCAGCTTTAATTGCCATATCTAACACCTCCTTGGGTGAATCCTCTAAAAATAACAACCACCTGTCTAAAGGTTTACTCATATCAGGCTGTATTTTTCTGAACTTTGGAAGCTCAATAAATCTTATTTCAAGCACATACTACTTGGGGGTGGCAACAAAACCATGCAGTTGTAGGACATAATTTAACCTAACCGTCGAGAAGTCTCCTTCCTCTATAGGTGGGTGATGAATCGGCGACATCAAAGGCCCTATTGACATTTCTCTAATTAAATTATACAATCAGTAGTATAAAAATATACTGAGGTGTATGAATGGAATTAGATAATAATAATCATTCGGTATTCTTGATGTATTACCATTTGGTGCTGGTTATAAAGTATAGAAGAAAAGTAATTGATGATACCATATCAAATAGACTAAAGGAAATATTTGAGTATATCAGTCCAAATTACAATATCATCATACAAGAATGGAATCATGATAA
>Ga0209800_10000531_pt1 | contig 57679 bp, 53 predicted proteins | sample Higcelweek8metaG_FD_187174 | JGI IMG/M metagenome (GOLD analysis project Ga0209800, IMG submission 187174) | Freshwater pond sediment microbial communities from the University of Edinburgh, under environmental carbon perturbations - High... | ecosystem: Environmental > Aquatic > Freshwater >...
CTACGCATGCCGCGAGCGGGCGCCGTGCGACGGCGCCAATACCCCTACGCATGCCGCGAGCGGGCGCCGTGCGACGGCGCCAATACCCCTACGCATGCCGCGAGCGGGCGCCGTGCGACGGCGCCAATACCCCTACGCATGCCGCGAGCGGGCGCCGTGCGACGGCGCCAATACCCCTACGCATGCCGCGAGCGGGCGCCGTGCGACGGCGCCAATACCCCTACGCATGCCGGACCTCGGCGGACGGTTATAGCTTCGGAAATTGCGTACGAAACGGGCCGTTCAGTGTCATTTCGTACGCATGCCAGGCCTCGGCGGACGGTTATAGCTTCGGAAATTGCGTACGAAACGGGCCGTTCAGTGTCATTTCGTACGCACGCCGGACCTCGGTTGGACGGTTATAGCTTCGGAAATTGCATACGAAACGGGCCGTTCAGTGTCATTTCGTACGCACGCCGGACCTCGACGGACGGTTATAGCTACTAAAATTGCGTACGAAACAGGTCGTTCAGTGTCATTTAGTACGCATGCCGCGAGCGGGTGTTAACGCGTCAGAGCGTTAACACCAACACCTTTACGCGCGCCGCGCGACGGCGCCAATACCGCTACGCATGCCGGACCTTGCCGGGCAGCCTTGAAGACGATATTTGCGTACTAAACAGGTCACTCGGTGCTTTTTAGTACGCATGCCGGACCTTGCCGGGCGGCCATGAAGACGATATTTGCGTACTAAACAGGTCACTCGGTGCTTTTTAGTACGCATGCCGGACCTTGCCGGGCAGCCTTGAAGACGATATTTGCGTACTAAGCAGGTCACTTGGTGCTTTTTAGTACGCATACCGCGAGCGGGTGTTAATGCGTCAGCGCGTTAACACCATTATCTTTACGCGCGCCGTATGCGGGCGCCGTGCGACGGCGCCAATACCACTACGCATGCCGCATAGTGCGCGGGCGCCGTGCGACGGCGCCAATACCTTTTCGAGCACCGCGGGCGCCGTGCGACGGTGCCAATACCGCTACGCATGCCAGGCCTCGGCAGCAGTGAAAATCTAGAACTGAATACGAAGCGGCAGAAATTGGGCACAACAATTACGCGCAATGGATGCATCGTGCTTTGCGCTTAGCGCACTGTCCGTATCATCCTTATCAACCGCTTAACGCGATATATAAAGCGCCGGGAGTTTCGGGTCCTCATCAGACTCCACTCCCGGCGCTTCGGTTTTGAGCTGCAATCTGGTTATCCGGCGCTTCCGCTTTTTAGCGGTTATCCGGCGCTTCCGCCTTTACGCTGCTGCCGCTATCCGGCTATCCGGCGGCCTTTCGATTGTTGGAGGAATAATTCGTTCATTTATTCGGCCGGCCCCGCAGGCGCTTTGGGCTCCTTCGGATCGATCAGATACTTCCGTAAGGCTTTGGCGATCGCCGTGCCGACGACGGTGCAGATAACCGCTTCGATCAGCGCATTTGCGCCGGCGAGTGTAACAAAGATGACAATCGGTGTCGAACCGAACTGCGTTATGAATGGATGGTTTCCGAAGAAGAGAATCAGGCCGGTGAGAAACAGGGCAGTGTTAAGAAGCGCGCCCGAGGCCGAGGATATGATAAAGGACACGATCTTTGTCTTGTCGATTTTCGAGAGGGCGCGGAAAATAAATCCGACCAGAAGTCCCATCAGGGTGCGTGGGACAAGGCAGAGAATAAGGGTGTACATCCAGTTGATATTGAGGAGAATTGAGCCGAAGAGCGGGTCGGAAAATGCCTTGATGAAGCTCGAGAGGCCGAATACAAGGCCGAGAAAGGCGCCGGCGGCAGGGCCGACGACGATCGCTCCGATCACGACGGGGATCATAAGAAAGGTGATCGAAACGGGACCTAGGTTAAAGTACCCGAGCGGCGTGAATGCCATGACGATCAGAATTGCCGCGAGTATGGCCGTCTGTACCATCTGCAGAGTTTTGAGGCTGGTCTTTGTTTTCATAAGGTGCTCCTTTGCTGTCGCCCCAATTTGTCGGGTGCAACGCGTCTTTTATTTATATAAAAGCGGATTGCCGCCTTCATATCGTTGTCAGGGTCTGCGCCAGGTGTTCAGTGCGTAGACTTTTTTGAGCCCGAGAAGTGTGAGGTCCGGCTCGTACCGGATTTCGTGGTCCGGACGGCAATACGGGAGGACCGATTCGGCCAAGTCTCCCGTTGCAATTACCTTGAGCGGGGAGGCTTTCCATTCCGCGGCGATCCGGTCGAGGAGACCGTCGATCATGGCGGCGTGGCCGTAGACCGAACCGCTTACCATCGAATCGATCGTGTTCTTGCCCAGGAGAACCTTTGGCTGGTCGAGGGATACGTAGGGAAGTTCTGCCGCACTTGCGGATAAGGCATCCAGGGATGACCGTACGCCGGGGCAGATCAGAACGCCTGAGAGCTCGCCTTTGTCGTTCATGCCCGTCAGGGTGGTGGCGGTTCCGAGCGCCAGAATGACGAGGGGTGACTTTTCGAGTGAGGTTGCCGCGACGGCGTTTGCGACGATATCCGCGCCGATCTGTGCTGTGAGGTCTGTCTTGATCGAAAGGCCGGTCTTGACGCCGGGACCGATCATGAGCGGCTTGACCTGCATGAGCGTCTCGACGGCCTGCTGCAGTGTCTGGTTCAAAGGCCGTACGACCGACCCGATCACTGCGCCGTCAATCGCGGCCGGGTCCGTGCGGTTCATCGAAAAGGCACCGCTGATCAGAAACGCGTACTCGTCGGCGCTTCGGTCGCGTACCGTCGAGAGGCGGGACACGAACACCTTCCGGTCGCCGTCATAAACACCGATCGAGATATGGTTGTTTTCGATATCTAAAGCAAACAGCATTCGGATTCCCCCTTTTGGTTTTCTGAATTGAGCTTATTATATATTTTTTTCGGTATCTGTAAAACATCGGCTGAGTCTTGCGGTCAATCAAATCTTACGTTAAATAGATAGGCGGCAGGATCCTGCTCGATTTTCGTACCGCAGTAAATGCAGGCGACAGGGCCCGACTTTAAAGACTGTATCGGGCGGCCGCAGACCCGGCAGACCGGGACCGGCGCATCCGGGCTTCGCGCGGCCCGTTCTTTGGCAAGGCTGTCCGACATTTTCGCATAGTCCTCGTCGGAAAAAGAGGCCGCGGCGGAGACCAGGTTCCGGACGGCATCGGTAAGAACCATGAGGTATTCGAAGGGCGGCCGGTGGGCATCCGGCGATTGTTTGGGGGCGAGCTTGTCCAGAAGCCGGAAGACTTCTTCGGCGAGGGATTCGACCCCGGCGTCTGTCTTTTCGCGAAAAATCTCCCAGATCGAGAATAGCACCGCGCAGAACCGGTCGAGAAGCGGCCCGTAATTGACCGATTGGACTGCGCCGAGCGGTGACCCGGTGTTTCCGGTGCCGGCCTTGATGAGGCCTCCGATATGGATCGGGATCGGCAGGACGAGTGCCGAAAGGCCCTTGAGAACGGCCGCGGCGGGATGAGAATCTTTCGTCGTTGGGGGGCTGAAGGGGCTTGCGAATTGTATGTCGGCCGTCTTGGACATGTATGCGTGCTCCGTTCTGCGAAGCCATTCCGGAAACGGGGCGAAAATGGATGACCCGTCAAACGCTATGTGTCCCTGCAGGCCGGCAGGAATGTTCCCGCAGTACACACAGGCCGGACGAAGCGTGTCGCGGATTGTGTATTGGCGGCCGCATTCGGAGCAGATCACCTCAAGTCCCTGATCCTGGTAGACGGATATTCTCTTCCGTTCGTCCATTTTCGCGAGCAGGTCTCCGTCGGTTACGGCGTATGTCCCGCGCATCATTCTCCAGAGAATTTCCGCACGGGAAAAGAGGTCCGTCAGGCACGTCCGGCGATCCTCCTCGGCACTCATGGTCTCGTTCCAAAGCTTCTTATATTCTCCGTAATCCGGCGAGTCGTCTGTTTCACGGTTCATAGTCAAGCCTCATTTTGTCTGAATCGATTCAAATCGAGCTGCCCCGGCGGTATTTAGCGGCCGGATTCTGTGTGAATCGGGATCGTATCCTGTCTGTTTTTAGTATACAATAGTAAACATCTATATAATACGGACGGTGTGAAAATGAATCAGTTAAAAAAGCGGATTCTCTTAATAACGGCATTGCTTCTGTCTATGACCATCCTTTCCGGATGCATGATTCTTAATGCGATGGCGGCTGCCGCCAGCCCGACGCGTGAAAGTGTTTCAACATCGGCCCCGGAAACGATCCTTTCGGAAACCGATCCGCCTTCCGCGACCGAACCGACGATCGGGGCCGCCTCGGATCAGTCTTTCACCGGTATTGCGGCGAATCTTCCGGACGACGGCAGTCTGATTCTGGCGTCGGATATGTATAACGCGGGGACGGCCGAACTGCTGCGCGCCGACCCGGCGACTCTCGAATACAAAATCTCTCTTTACACGCCGGCTACGGGCGAAATGACGGATGCCTTCGCAGGTACGCTGACCGGACCTGTTTCCGGAAGCGATTCGGCCTACTACATGCAGCGGAGTAATTTTACAGTGCTGTCGTCCGCGCCGCTTGTTTTCGAGGACCGTCTTGCGAAGACCGTTTATTATTACGGCGAAGATTTTTCCGCCGTCGAAAAGATCGATATTTCCGCCTGGAATATGTGTGCTATGGTGTTCTCGAAAACAGAGAAATGCCTTTATTATGAAGATTATTCCGATTACGGATTGTACCGGTATTCGGTCGAATCCAAAGAAACGGAACGCGTATTTACACCGGGTTCGGATTATGATTCGGTCTGGCTTGAGTCGATTCTCGAGAACTCCGGTATTGCGGTGTTTTCGGGCATGCGTGCTGTCGACAAGGCGTTTATCGATATTCTCGTGGATGTTAAGACGGGAGCCGTTCTTTGCGAGATAACCGGCGATATTGACTTCTATGAATCGGAGCAGGGGATCTATGCCATCCGGCAGGACGGAAGCCGTATTCTGGCCGGTGTTTTCGATCCTTCGGCCTTGACGTTTGCGTCCTGCTGCGAGATTGATGTCGGTTCCTATTATACCGACATGTATGTGGACGGTGACGACGGACTTCTTTTCCTGAGTACGTGGCGCGACGGACGCTCTTATATGATCTCGTGCTATGACCTCGCACGGAAGAGTCTGGTTTACAGCGATCCGTTTGATGTCGCCGTCTATTCTTCGGGGCAGGTAACGGCGGACGGAGGAGAAACGGCTTCGGACCTTGTCGGACTTTCTTTCGGCGGGCTCAACCCGTATTCGAAGGAGGGCAGCGGTCTCATGATTGCCGCCGATTCGCGAGGCGTGATCTGTGACGTGATCTTCTGGAATCTGAATGAGGCGCAGGACACGACGATTTCGCTTGCCGATACGGAAGACTGGGAGAGCGTCGTCTGCCGTAAGCCCGGCTTGACCGCCGACAGTGATACGAACACCGTTTACGCCTCGACGATTTCGGAGGAATTTGACGTTACCGTCACTATTTGCGGCGATGATGATACGCAGTTCACAAATTATACGGTTACTCCGATCGAGGACGAGGTTGTTGCGTATCGTTCGCTCTGTACGCTCGAGGAGACCTTGAGGCTCTACCCGGATGGTTTTTTCTCGGAATTTGACGGCGATTATTCGAACGGAGTCATCTTCTATCTGGCAGAGCGGATTAACTCGCGGGATGCCAGCGATACTGACGACCTCTGCGGATTTGCCTATTCGGACGGGAAGACCTATAAGGTCGTGATCAGCGCCGGTTACTTAACCTCCATGCGGAGCAATCTGGTTCATGAGATCTCGCATATAATCGATTACCATATAGATGATGTCAGATATTACGCCGGTCTCTCGTACTTTGACGAGAAAGCATGGTCCGATATGAACCCGGCTGATTTCGAGTATTACTATGATTATACCGACGAGAACGACGTCGGTTACGAAGAGACCGGGGATCGGGAGTACACCGCATATTCCGATCTGTATCTGCAGAATTTCTATACGAACGGCGTATATTTTGTCGATACGTATTCGAAGACTTACCCGACCGAGGACAGGGCGCGTCTGATGGAAGCGGCGCTGAGCGAAGGGCGTCTTCCGTACTATATCGGAGGGAAGCACATACAGGAGAAGCTCGTCTATTATTTCTCCGCTATACGCGCCGTCTGGGACAGCTCGGAATGGCCGGCCGTTACGACATGGGAGATCTCTCTGGACGCGGATCATCCGCTGATACCGGCCGATGATCTCCTCGAGCAGAACGAGAGCGATTTCGCTGCCTGAAGATGCCTGCCCGTGCCTTACGATTTCGCAGCCTGAAGATGCCTGCCCGTGCCATAAGATTCCGCTGCCAAACGATGCTGCTCCCTGACGGACGGCATCGTTTTTTTCTTGCCGGAAGCCGAAGCGTTTCCGGATTATATAAAGATTCGATAAACAAAAAGTGAACATTCTCAAGATTGCTTGATATATTAGTCAAACTTGATAAAATAGTAATTGATATAGATAGTATATCTTCCAGTTCTCTGCGCGAAATCTAATGAGCAAGGAGGTGTTATCTTGTACACTATTGAAGAAAAAACACAGCAGGGTCATGTGAACATCATCAATTTTGACGGTACCTCTCTCGTGGCGTCATTGAAGAAAGAAGTCATGCGACGTTTTGGTGAAGATGCGTGGGTCGATCTGACGGAAGGAATGGGGAATCTGGTTTCCGCAAGTCCGAAGAAATGCGACAGCAAAACGACGCGGGAACTGATTCGCCGGCTCGAAAACAGTTCCGACCGCGAGACGGTCAGGGATATTCTTCTTAATATTCATGACGGGCAGAAACGCTCCGATTTTGATTGGGCCGTCCGCAAATTTGCAAAGTGCGGCAAGAAAATCGACCGTTTTATCGAATCCTGCCAGGAAGAGAACAAGTATCGCTTATTTGAGCTCTATAACACCGGTGAGGACTATTATGGGCAGCCGATTACATACGAGGTGCTCACGTTTATACTCGAACATCCGGAAATGCTCTTTGCGGTTCGCCGCGGTTCCAAGATATACCAGACCATGTTTCCGAAGAAGATAGAGGCATATGTGAGGGAGAGCGCCTCTGAGCGCCGCCGGTATCAAGCCTGCCGCTGTCCCTATGCGCGTGACTCCATCCTGTCAAACGGCCCCGCGGTTCCGAAAGTATTCTGCAATTACTGCCTCGGAAGAGTCAAACTCATGTGGGAGACGATTCTCGAAAGACCTCTCGACGGACGTGTATTCGAATCGGCGATGGAGGGCGACGACCTCTGCCGGTATATCATTCATCTTCCGGAGGATGTTGTCGAGAAATATTGCTGACTTGGCGGAAGCCGTTCATACATCATGTATATCCGGCCGGTTTTACAAGATCCGAATCGTGTAAAGCCGGCCGTTTCTTTTCGCGCCGGAACGGCCTGAACGGACGTATTACAGGCCGTGAACGGAGTATTGCCACTTGATGAAACGGCGGGAAAAGAAGATACTGTAGGTATAAGAGAATCTTGATTCCGGGGCCGGTACAGCGAAAGAAGGGATTTGTATGTTCGAAAAAATAATCGTCGCAACGGATCTGTCATCGACTGCTTATGCTGTTGTCAGGGATTTAAGCGGAATCCGGGCCTTCGGCGCGAAGAAGTGCCTGCTGCTCGAGTGCCTGAGCCTGCCTCAGGTAGGCTCGGTAGGTTTGTACTATACCTATTCCGTTCTTGAGAAGTCACTGAAAGAACAGGGCGAGATCCTTGAGAAGCAGGGCTTTGACGTGGAGACACGCGTAATCTTCGGGCTGTCCAAAAGCGAAGTCATGAAGGCCGCCGAGGAAGAGGATTATTCCCTGATCGTCGTCGGCGCGCAGATAACCTCGCTCGTCAACGAGGCTCTGATCGGCGGTATCGCCTATGAAATGATCCACCACGTAAGAAAGCCGATTCTGATCTCGCGTCTGGCCGAGTTTATGGACGGCCCCGATGTCGGAATCCATCCGGTTCGCACCGATTACGCCGCATCGATCCTTCACCCGACGGATTTCTCGGATACCGCGGAGCAGGCGTTCTTGATGCTCAAAGAGCTTGTCCGGAACGGAGCCGCGAAAGTCACTTTGATGCATGTCCAGGACAAGACCAAGATCGAGCCTTACCTTGAGGGCCGCCTGAAGGAATTCAATGAGATCGATTCGTTGCGGCTCGAGAAGATGAAGGAAGAGCTTGAGGCGGAAGGTCCGGTCAAGGTGGATGTGATTCTGGCCTACGGGAATCCCTCCAAGGAAATCATCGATTTTGTTCATACCGAGTCGGTCAATCTGGTCGTTATGGGAAGCCAGGGAAGAGGGTATGTCAAGGATCTGTTCCTCGGCAGCGTGAGCCATAATGTCGCGCGGCATGCGGAATCCTCTGTTCTGCTTGTTCCGGCGTCGAGCGATATTTCGAATTGATTCGCGAAAAGCGCGGCTTCACGGCGACCTTGCCATAATGTTTTGACAATCAAAGTAATTTCGACTACAATGAAGACAGTACAACAAGGGGGAACTATACATGCAGACAATGGTTACAAAGCCGTTCTTTAAGGTGCGTCCATTCTCGAATTTGAAGGAAATGCTCGGTCAGAGCGTGGACCTCTACGGCAACCTGCCTGCTTTCCGTTTCCGGGAAGATCCGAAGGGAGAGGTCATTCGCAGAACCTACCGTGAGGTCGGCTCCGATGTGAACGCACTCGGAACCGCTCTTCTTTCGCTCGGGCTTGCCGATAAATATATCGCCATCATCGGTGAAAACGGATATCGCTGGAGTATCGCGCATCTTGCCGTGGTAAACGGTGTCGGAATATCGGTGCCGCTTGACCGGCTTCTTCCGCAGGAAGAAGTACTCGCCCTGTTAAGGCGCGGACATGTGTCGGCGGTCTTCTTCGACGGTTCCTTTCTGGAGACGATGAAAACCGCACGTCAAACACTTCCGGGAATCGAAACCTTTATCTGCATGAAGCAGTCCAAGGCATCCCGGGAAGAGACCGGCGAGTCCTTTTCGGGCGCGAAATACTACGTGTTCGAGGATCTGTTGAGCGAAGGACGCAAATCTCTCGAGGAGCATGACACGTCGTATATCGACCGTGTGATTGATCCCGAGCAGATCGCGGCGCTCCTGTTCACATCCGGTACGACCAGCCAGTCGAAGGGTGTTCTCTTAAGGAACCGGAATATTACAGCCGATATTGTTGCGCTCGCGCTTGTCGAGAAATTTCCGGTCGGTACCAGAACGCTCTCGATTCTTCCCCTGCACCACACGTTCGAGAACACATGCGGCTTCCTGTATGTACTGTATATGGGCGGCTGTATCTGTGTGTGCGACGGTCTCCGCTACATTCAGAAGAACATGGAAGAGTACAAGATCAATCTGATCGTCGGCGTGCCGACGCTTTTTGAGAGCTTCTATAAGAAGGTCATGGACAACATGAAGAAGCAGAATAAGATGGCGCTCGTTAACAAGATGATCCGGATTACGAAGGTTCTTCGAAAAGTCGGAATCGACTTAAGGCGCGTTGTTTTCAAGCAGATTCATAAGGCTTTCGGCGGCGGATTCAAGATCGGTATCTGCGGCGCGGCGGCGATCGACCCGAAGATCATTGCTTTTTTCGACGATATCGGAATTCATATCCTGCAGGGCTACGGACTTACCGAGACCGCTCCGGTGGTCGCGGGATGCAACTATAAAGTCTTTGTTCCCGGGACCGTCGGGCATGCGCTCGGCAATATCACGATCGGGATCGACAACGAAAAAGACGGCGATGAGGGCGAGATCCTCGTGAAGGGCCCGGTCGTCATGGCCGGTTATTTTGAAGATCCCGAAGCGACGGCCGCCGCCATCGACGGGGAAGGCTGGTTCCATACCGGCGACGTCGGAAGAATCGACTTGAAGTCCGGCTGTATTCTGATCACGGGCCGCCTTAAGTCGATGATCGTCTTAAAGAACGGCAAGAAGGTTTTCCCGGAGGAGATCGAGCAGTTGATCATGCGGTATCCGTTTATCAAGGAATCGATGGTTTTCGGCGACAAGGAAGAGGACGGAGATGTGACGGTCAGTGCGAAATTCGTTCTGGATCCGCAGATTCTCGCGAACGAAGGAATCTCCGAGGAGGAGCTTGTCGCGCGTCTCGACCAGATGGTCCGCGAAATCAACCTGCAAATTCCGGGCTTTAAGGGCATTCGCACCTATGTATACAGCTTTACAGACCTGATCAAGACCACGACCCTCAAGGTCAAGAGACATAACGAGATCAACCACATGCAGGAACAGCTCGATAAGGCCAAGGTGAAATTCCGTCAGCTGACGGGTAAAAACATCGACCTTTTAGACTCGCTGTATCCGATTACTCCGCTCGAAGAAGTCGTGCGAAAAGCCGCTTCCGATGAGGCTTCCGCCGCCGCGGCAGAAGCAGAAACGGATCAGCCCCCGGAAGGGAAATAACTCGAATCATTGCAATTGAATCTTCGCGTCCGAAAAATACCGTTGACGTACCGGTATCTTTGATGGTATGATTCTGTCCGTTGATTCTCGCAAGCGGCGCCATAGCCAAGCGGTAAGGCAGAGGTCTGCAAAACCTTTATCCCCAGTCCAATTCTGGGTGGCGCCTCCAAAGTGAGGACCCGAAGTCCTTTAGTGGGGCTTCGGGTTTTTCTTTTTCCCGAATAGATCGAAAATCCTGTGCGAAAACAAAAACGGAGGCATCAAATGAACAATCTTAAGAGACAGCAGGCGGTATTTCTTTTCGACGAATACAACCGCGAGCTCGCTAAAGTATATGACAATATTCTGGACAGTGTTACGAACGAGGCCGATCTCGCTTCTCCCGATTTTCAGGAGCAGCTGGAGAACACGGTGATCAACAGCCTGCAGCCGTGGTTCTCCGCGGAGCTTGAAGGGTTGAGTGACTCGACGCCCGAGGGATTCTTCGATTCTCTTGTAGAGCTCGACGACGTCATGGAAGTCTTTTCAATCGCCGCCGAAAAAGTGGACGGTGACCTGCCGGACCTTCTGATGCTGCGTGTCGGCGCTCACGGCGAAGACGCCGTCAAGAGACTGATCGAGCTGGCGCTTATGCACGAATGGACTCCGGAAGAGGGCGAGGACACCGAGATCTTCCGCGATAAGATCGCCGTCGACTTAGCGGCTGTACGAGTCCTCGGCAAATGGAATGTCGAATCGGCCGTTAAGCCGGTCTTTGACCGTTTCGTAAGTCTTGCCGAGCCGGACGAATTCGTAGCCGATACTTTTAAGAACTTCGTCGTGCCGTATTGGGGAAAAATCGTGCCGGAGCTGATCGCGCGGCTCGATGCTTTGCTGGATTCCGGCGTCAAGGGCCCCGGCGAATATCTTGTGATCTGCCTGACCGAGATCGGCAAAACGGAGCCTGAGGAAGAAATCTTCCAGTCCTTAAGGCGCGTATTCCGCAAAATGGACCACAAGGTCATCGCATCCATCTGCCTCGGCGATTACGGCGACGGCCGCGCTGTCCCGCTTCTCAAGGGGTATCTCGACCGTCACGTACATGAGATTGACCGCCAGTTCTTCTATGAGACACTCTCGGCGATCAAGCGCCTCGGCGGCGACATCACCGATATCGAGGACCCGTTCCGCGACTTCAGCAAAAAGAAATAATCCGCCTCTGCTTTAAGAGGGAGGTAACCATATGGACGATTACGAGCGAAGAGCACGGGAAGGCGTACAGCGTACGGTATTCGCGGCTGCTAAAACCCCGTTCGGCGAGAGCGCCTGCTGCCCCTATGTCCGGTACTCAATCCGGACAGCCGATCCTTCCGCGACCGGACGGACGCAGGAGCTACTCCGTTTCCTGCACGACGCCGCCGCGCGAAAAGCTTTTCTTTTCGGGCATCAGAACGCCGCGCATCACGGTGTCTCTATAAAGAAGAAAGACGGCTCGGATTCGGATATCAAGCGTATCTCCGGCTCGCACCCCGCGGTCGTCGGTATCGATGCCTTGTCCCTTACAGGATATGAAGGCGCATTCGATGACACTGTCCGCATGACTCGCCGCCTTCACGACGAGAAAGTGATTATAACGATCTCCCTGCACGCACCGAATTTCGCGGTCTGCGGCGAGGATTTCGCCGGATACTCGCCGAATCTTACGACGCCCGCCGTCGCCTCGGACATCATGCCCGGAGGCAGCCTGAACGCGAAATACACACGTTACCTGGACCTCCTCGCGAAATACGCGGATGCGTGCCGGGACGAACACGGCGAGCCGATCCCGATGATTTTTCGCCCGCTTCACGAGAACAACGGAAGCTGGTTCTGGTGGGGCGCGGACTTCACGACGCCGCACGAATACAAAGATCTGTTCCGCTATACGATCGAGTATCTGCGGGAAGAGAAGGGAATCCACCATTTCCTCTACGCCTATTCGCCGAACGGGCCTTTTGCCGATGAGGCGGATTATCTCGAACGGTATCCCGGCGACGATTCTGTCGATATCATCGGATTTGACATGTACCACGACCGCCCGACATCGGAAGATGACTGGATGGACGTACTTGTCCGGACGTCAAGACAGGTAAGCGGAATCGCGCGGGACCGCCATAAGGTCGCGGCGGTAACCGAGGCCGGAATCCGCATGCTCGATACGGCCGCTGACGGCCACATGTACGAGGGCTTAAGTCCGACGGACAATACGCGGCCGGACTGGTTCGGAGAGTGTCTGGAGGCCGTCACGAACGATTCCCTGGCAAGCGGTATCGCCTACTTCCTCGTATGGGCGAATTTTAGCCCGGAGCAGTTCTGGGTGCCCTACATAATCGATGACACGCGCGGACACGAGATGATCAATCCGTTCACAAAATTCCTGAACGACCCACGCGTCATTCTGGCGCGCGAATTGCCGGAGATTTAGGGGACGCATCGACTCGGGTTTTCCGGACACCGCTGACAGAAATAAAAAAGTTCATATATGTTTGCTTGACAGATCCCCTCTTTAATATAAAAATTATTTTATATGGAGGACATGAAAAAATGATTTGCAGCAATCTGGTTGAATTAAAGGAACTGTTCATAACTCTGCTCGCTGTTGTTGACAACAGCGCCGACAGCGACGCCTTGAAATGGCGCGACTCGATCGCGGAGGCCTTGGCCATTATCGAAGATGAAGCGCGCGGATACGACAGTCAGTTCGCAGCCATACAGGAAATACACGAAGAACTTTACCGGGAGAAGACCGGAATTTCCGATTTGTATATCTGGAAAAATAATTTTCAGGAACGCACCGAGACGAATGCGGTACTCGAACAAGTGAAGCAAAGGCTCGCCGAAATCTTTAAGTAGCACGTGAGCAACGGTCCGGTTTGCGGCCGGTTTTCGGGGATTCCGAGCCGGCTCGTACGGATTGTGCGCCGCGAAATGATCGGTTCCGATCGATTGTGCGCCGCGAAAAGACCGGTTCCGATCCATTGTGCGGCATGCGGCCGGGGGCTCCCGGAGTTGATCATTTATACCGCCGACGGAAATTTCTTTGAAAATGGCGGTTGACAACAAACGCTCCGGCTGATAATATACATCGTGCGTGCGGGATTAACTCAGTGGTAGAGTGTCACCTTGCCAAGGTGAAAGTCGCGAGTCCGAATCTCGTATCCCGCTCCACAAAAGCCCGAAGGCCATAGGTCTTCGGGTTTTTTTGTTATCTGAAGGGATGGCCAAAGGCACGGTTTAGCATCCTTTTCGCAAGACAATATAAAAAGACGCCTGCGAAAGGATATTCACAGGTGCCTTGATGATCGAACTGTTTTGTCTTTTATAGGCTGGAAAACTCATCCGCCAAGGCTTTGAAGTAGGCTGCGTATTTGCTGATGTAATCAGCATCAGGTGAGCTATATGTTACGACGGGATAATTCTCATCATTTCTTCTCGTCATGCTTAAGGTACCTTCAAACAAGTTCAGGCACTGCTCTTCATTGATGGGCATTTTCTGGGCAATGCTTTTTGCTCGATACGTTTTTTCGCTTTCATCACACGCTTCAATATAATCGTTAATATAAGAGTTAAACAATCTTGTCTGATCCTCGGCCCATAAGAAGTACGGCAGGTATGAAGATAGCCACTTTGATGCACACTGACCCAGTTCATGTTTTTTGTTAGGAGGTGCAAGCGACAGCGAGATTTTTATCGTCTTGATGGTTTCTGTAAGCAGGCTGATCAGACGATAATAATCCGTTACCAAGAAACGTTCCGGATTTCCCTCGCCGAATTTGTATTGCTTCCGGTTGTACATCTCCGATATGACTTGGTATATGGACAGCCACCACACTCTGTGGTCTTCCGGATATTCATGAGTTAGCTTTTCAATATTCCGGATTTGTTTATCCAACGTTAACATTCCGTCAACGTTCACTTGTCCTGATAGCTCGATTCTTTGCTTCTCATCATCAAGAAACAGCTGAGCTCCGCAGTAAGTGCAGAATCCCACGTTTCGATCCGCATCAATCTGCGCGGGAGCCCCACAATGGGAGCAGGAGACAGATAATACTTTTATATGTTTCCCCCCCCAAAAATCTTACTTTTATTAGTGAATACTCTTTACCTGCAAGTTTGCCATCGTCGTATATCTTTGCAAGCTCTTTTTGATAAGCGGCTGTGCCGGGAAAGGACCGGCGCACATACGAAACCTCGACTAGCTGCTCATTTCGTATGTGCATTTCGTTCGGATAACATCACTGCAAGGCCCGGCGCACATACGAAACCCTGACTAGCAGCTCATTTCGTATGTGCTTTTCATTCGGGAATGCATCACTGAAAGGGCCGACGCACATACGAGATCCCGGTTAGCAGCCCTATTCGTATGTGCATTTCATTGGGGAGGCGGCACTAAAAAGGCCGGCGCACATACGAAACTCTGGACAGACGCCTATTTCGTATGTGCATGCTATCCCGGAGCTGTTATGGCCAAAGCCCGCCTCACATAGCCAAAACCCGCTTCTCTTCGCATCAAAAAAGCGGGCCCCCCGTACTCCGGAAGGCCCGCCCGATTCTTTTCGCGTATTGGCGTCATCGTTTATTTTTTCTTCCGGTAGACCCAGAATTTGTTGAGGAGAAAGTTTAACGGGATCGTCACGATCAGATTCAGGATCGTCGCGATATAGACCGGAATCCCGAGGATGTCGCTCTGCAGCCAGAGAAGGGCGCCGCCGACCACGAGGCCCGTGAAGGCATAGGAGGCATAGACCTTGATCAGTGTTTTCGCGACAGTCTTCTTGTCTTCGTTTGAGTGGTCGAAAACGAACCGGCTGTTCAGCATAAATGATATAAAGATCGTAATGATGTTCGATATTATGTTGCCGGCCTGCTTGTCCATGTGCAGGAGATAGAAGGAGCCGTTGGTGATGCACCAGCCGATCACGGTGTTGAGGCCGCCGATCAGGCCGAACTTGATGAACTGCATCATCGCTTCCCAGAGTCCGCGTTCGCGAAAAGTGGCGATGACGGCCTTGATGCCTGTCGCTTTCTGTTCTTCGGTGCCGCTCTGATCGGCCGTGGTTCCGGAATCCTGTTCGGGTGTTGTTTTTGTATCCTGCATGCGGTAAATCCGTCCCTTATCTCTTTATTTATACGTATATGCGGTTCTGAAGCCTGTGCGGCCGCTTCCTTACGATATCACATTATCCCATGGAGGTCGAACGGCGGTATAAAACTCTCGGAATCGGTGCCGGGCTCCTGGACATAGGCGTTTTCCTGGCCGCGGTCGACGAGAAAATCGACCATCGCGTCGTAGTGATCCGGCGAGAGCGGATGGTCCGGCGCATTTTTTCGCGAGGGGGAGGGCGGCGTATACTGGTTCATCAGACTGATGTAGATATCGTTCCCGTAGGTTCGCGTCAGATAGTCGAGAATTTTTCGCGTGTCGAAAAGATATCCCGGCAGCATCAGGTGCCGGACGATCGTACCTTTTGTAATCATTCCGTCGCTGTCGAAAGCGGGCGTCCCGGTCTGGCGGAACATCTCGGTCAGGGCGGCGGACGCCTTCTCGAAGTAATCCGGTGCGCCGCACAGCTTTTTCGAGACGGCCGCGGAGAAGAACTTCATATCGGGCAGGTAGATATCGACGAGGCCTTCCCAGAGGCGGAGTGCTTCGACGTTCTCGTAACCGCCGGAGTTGCAGATGACCGGGAGCTTAAGGCCCCGATCCCGAGCGATCCGGAGGGCGACCATGATCTGCGGTATATAGTGGGTCGGTGTCACGAGATTGATGTTGTGCGCGCCCTGGTCCCGAAGCTCGAAAAAGATGTCGATCAGCCGTTCGGTCGTAATTACCTCGCCGGCCCGGCCGCGGCTGATCGGCGCATTCTGGCAGAATTCGCAGCGGAGATTGCAGCCGGAGAAGAAGACCGTTCCGGAGCCGCGTGTTCCCGAAATGCAGGGCTCCTCCCATTGGTGGAGCGCGGCGCGTGCGGCCCGGATTTCAAGACCGGCACCGCAGAAGCCTGTCTCGCCGCGAAGACGGTTTACGCCGCATTCCTTCGGGCAGAGATGACAGTCTGCCAGGGGGGCCAATTTGTCGGTATTATATAGATCGGTATCGGGCAAATCGGACTCCTTCCGGGCGGCGGCACCTTGGGTGTTAAGGGGCGCTCTGGGTTGCTGCACCGATTATAGCACGGTCCGCGGCGGACGGCATCCGGAAGGCTCCTGCTTGCTTTTTTGCCGCAAAAACCCGCGGTTTTGCGCCGGATTTATATAGCTGTTTCGAATTGACACATCGGGTGTCGGTGTTTAGAATAGTAACGTGTTAAAGAACGGCGCCGGATAGTTCATGGTGCCGATTTGTTTTTACGGAAGATTCGGTGTTTTTAGGCTTTAAGAAAGAGGTGGATATCTTTGCCAGACAAGCTGCATGACGAATGTGGAGTATTCGGTATTTTTGACCGGAACAATCTGACACTGTCCCCCCTTGTCTATTACGGGCTTTTTGCCCTTCAGCACCGCGGCCAGGAAAGCTGCGGTATTGCGATTAACGACGACGGCATCATTCATTGCCACAAGGCGATGGGTCTCGTCAGTGAAGTTTTCAAACCGGAAACCCTGAATAAATTGCCCGGCACGATTGCCATCGGCCATGTTCGTTATTCGACGACGGGCGGAAGCTATCTCGAGAACGCGCAGCCGCTTGTCACGCAGTACGTGAAGGGAACCCTCTCCATCGCTCACAACGGTAATCTAACCAATACGGTGAAGCTTCGCGCGGCACTTGAGGAAGAGGGCGCCATTTTCCAGACGACAATCGATTCGGAAGTCATCGCCTATCAGCTCGCAAAGGAGCGCGTCAAGACGCATTCCATTGAGGAAGCGGTTGAGGCAGCCATGCAGGTAATTGAAGGCGCCTATGCGCTTCTTGTCATGAGTCCGAGAAAACTGATCGCCGCGCGCGATCCTTATGGATTTAAACCCCTCTGCATCGGCAAGATCCAGGACTCCTATGTTGTTGCTTCGGAGACCTGTGCGCTCGATGCCGTCGGTGCGTCCTTTGTCCGTGACGTAGATCCCGGCGAGATTGTGATTCTCGATCAGGACGGAATCCACTCGATCCGGACGCTTTGCACCGGAAAATGTACCAAGTGTATTTTCGAATATATTTACTTCGCGCGGCCTGACAGCTTTATCGACGGAGTCAGCGTGTTTGAAGCGCGTCTGGAAGCCGGCCGCCTCTTAGCCCGCCAGTATCCGGTCGAGGCGGACGTCGTAATCGGAGTCCCCGAATCGGGTCTTGATGCCGCGAACGGTTTCAGCCTCGAGTCCGGAATTCCGCTGGTCCGCGGCTTCGTGAAAAACAACTATATCGGCCGCACATTTATTAAGCCCGATCAGTCGCAGCGTGCCGAAGCGGTCTCGATCAAGCTCAATCCTGTCCGGAGCTCCGTTAACGGGAAGAGGGTTGTCATGATCGACGACTCGATTGTCCGCGGCACGACGATTGCCCACATTGTCACAATGCTCAAGGGGTGCGGTGCCACGGAAGTCCATGTCCGGATCAGCGCGCCGCCATTTCTTCACCCGTGCTTTTACGGGACCGACGTTCCTTCGGGAGACCGCCTGATCGCGGTTCAGCATACCATCGACGAAATCCGTCAGATCATCGGCGCCGATTCGCTCGGATATCTTCAGGCGGACAGCTTAGGCGATATGATCTCCGAGCCCGGCCACCGTTTCTGTGACGCGTGCTTTACCGGGAATTACCCGAATGCCATGACCGGAATTGATACGGGCGGCAACGGGAAGGACGAACCGTCCGACGCATGCGCCGGAATCGGCGAATTCTGAGGAGCCGCGGATGAGACTCTCCTTTTCGCGAAAAGAAAAAGAAGCGCTTCCCGTCATCTTGTATGAAGATCGGGATCTGCTTGTTGCGGTAAAGCCGGCCGGCATGCCTTCGCAGCCGGATAAGCTCGGAACGCGGGATCTCCTCTCCTATCTTGCCGGGTTGGGCAAAGACGGGGAGACAAATCTCAAGATTGTGAACCGCCTGGACAGACCTGTCGGCGGAATCGTACTTTTTACCCGCTCCGAAGCCGCCGAAAAATGGTTCTCCGTAAAGAACAGCGCCTCCCGTGTCCGCAAGGAATACCGGGCAGTCGTCTGCGGCCGAATGCCGTCTCCGGAGGGCGAGCTTACGGACTATCTCACCAGGAACGAGAAATTGAATCTGTCCACAGTGGTTCCGGCCGGTACGCCAGGTGCGAGGAAGGCTGTGCTTCGCTATCGCGTGATCGCGGTCTGTGACCACCCGGATGCAGGACGCTTAAGCCTGATAACGATTCAGCTGATTACAGGACGCCATCACCAGATCCGCGTGCAGACGGCAAATGCCGGCTGCCCGGTGTACGGTGACACCAAATACAATCCCGCTTTCGCGGAAGAGAAGGGCTGGCACAGGACGGCGCTTTTCGCGTCGGAGATGAGCTTCGTTCATCGGACCGGGAAAGAGATGTCTTTTCACGCGGATCCGTACGAATACGAGCCGGAGGCGTTTTCGTGCTTTGCAAAAGAAAAATCCATAGACGCCGGCAGGACAGCAGGAGGATCACACAAATGACGGTTAAAGCGGTGCTTTTTGATATGGACGGCGTCCTTCTGGACAGCGAGCCGTTTCACGATGAAACCAACCTGATTCTACTCCGGAAGTATGGCGTCGAAGCGGACAAATCGGTTACCAACCCGTATATCGGGAGAACCAGCACCGAGCTTTGGACCGCGCTGAAGGAGCGCTATCATCTTCCGGTGACTGTTGAAGAACTGATTGAAGAGCAGTGGGCAATGAACATCCGGAATATTCCTTCTTCCGGTATCGGCCGCTCGGAGGGCCTCGATCCGCTTCTCGCATTCTTAAGCGAGAACAAGATCCGCTCGACGGTCGCTTCCTCCTCGCGCCGGGGCTTCGTTGAGGCCGTGCTGGAGCATCTGAAGCTTTCCGCGTATATGGAAGGCTATACATGCGGCGAGGAAGTTGAGAAGAGCAAGCCCGAGCCTGATATCTTTCTTCTTGCCGCGCGAAAACTTGGCGTGAAGCCCGGGGAGTGCGTCGTGATCGAGGACTCGACGGCGGGCGTGCGAGCGGGACTTGCCGCCGGCATGTTTACGATCGGATATTTGAATCCGACCAGTGAAGGACAGGATGTTTCTCCCGCCGATCAAGTCGTACGGCACCTTGCGGATGCTGTGCCGCTTATCCGGGCGCGCATGAATCCGTGATGCGCGCGAGAAGGTGATTTTCGAACGCATGCGTGAAAATGTGATTTTTCGAGCATGAATAAGCGAGAATAATGGCGAAATCAGGCGAATACCGTAAAATCTTTTCGCTATTTTGAAATGAATGCTTGACAGATCCTTTGTGCCCTATTATGATGGTGAAGCACTTTACACGGGTGTCTTTATGCCCGTGCTTTTATGAAAGAAACAGGAGGACAAATATCCGATATGAAGACGTATGTTGCTAAACCCGCGGAAATCGAGAGAAAATGGTACGTCGTCGATGCTGACGGCAAGACTCTCGGACGTCTCGCCAGTGAAGTCGCGAAGATTCTTCGCGGCAAGAACAAGCCGACGTATACACCTTTTGAAGATACAGGCGATAACGTGATCGTGATCAACGCCGCAAAGCTGGTTCTTACCGGCAATAAGCTTGACCAGAAGTTCTATCGCTACCACACGCTCTATGCGGGCGGCCTTAGAGAGACCAGCTATCGCAAGCTGATGGCGACAAGGCCCGAGAAGGCTTTTGAGCTTGCTATCAAGGGAATGCTTCCCAAGAATGCTATGGGCCGTCAGATGTTCAAGAAGCTTCACGTCTATGCGGGAGCCGAGCATGAGCAGGCCGCACAGAAGCCCGAAGTTCTGACAATCAACGTATAAGAGAGGGAGGACTTAAAGTAAAATGGTTAAGAAATCTACCAAAGTTTATTTCTATGGTACCGGACGTCGTAAGAACGCCGTAGCATGCGTTCGCATGGTTCCCGGAACAGGCGTTATTACTGTAAACGACAGAGACATCGATGATTATTTCGGTCTCGAGACCTTGAAGCTTATCGTTCGTCAGCCTCTCGCAGCTACGGCTACCGAAGGCAAGTTTGACCTGATCTGCAAGGCCGTCGGCGGCGGTATCTCCGGTCAGGCCGGAGCGATCCGTCACGGACTGTCCCGCGCGCTTGTCAAGGCAGACGAAGAAGCCTATAAAGCCATCCTGAAGAAGGCCGGTTTCCTTACCCGCGATTCGCGCATGAAGGAAAGAAAGAAGCCGGGTCTCAAGAAGGCAAGAAAAGCGTCCCAGTTCTCCAAGCGTTAATCTTAACGCGCCGTGCTTTCGTATTCGACGTTTTATAGCGGCGATACGGATCCCAAGCTGCGGACTTGCAATTCAACGTATCTTGTAACAGCTTACGCGGCGCATCCGTCCTTTGGGGCAGGGTGCGCCGTGTTTTCGTTTTTTGAAAGTGAGGCTTCTTTGTGATTGTACTGGTTCATGCCCGCCTTCTTACAATGGATGGCCAGGGAATAATAGAAGATGGTTTTATAGCGGCCGATAACGGAGTGATTCTCGAAGTCGGACCGACAGAGATGCTTCCCACCGGCAAAGAGTGGGAGTCGAAGAAGTGGAGCGAGAGCGATGTCGTCGTCGATGCCGGCGGCGGATGGGTTCTGCCGGGCTTTATCGATGCGCATTCCCATATCGGACTGTTTGACGACAGTCTCGATCTTGAGGGCAGCGACGGCAATGAGTTGACGGATCCGATCACGCCGTATCTTAGGGCTGTCGACGGCATTCACAACGCGGATGTCTGTTTTCGCGAAGCCTACGAAGCCGGTGTGTCCGTCGTCATGACAGGACCCGGAAGCGGCAATGTGATGGGCGGACAGTTCGCGCTGCTCCGCACATACGAGCGCACGGTCGACCGCGCTGTCATTGCGGAGCCGGGCGCACAGAAGGCCGCGTTCGGAGAGAATCCCAAGCGTGTATACGGCCAGGATAAGAAGTCACCGTCGACCCGTATGGGTATCGCGGGACTCCTTAGGGACACACTTTTCGCGACGCTCGAGTATGCGGAGAAACTCGACATATACCGCACGAAAATGGCGGAATATGAAGAGGCAAAGGCAAGTGGAGACGAGGATGCGCCGGAACGCCCGGACAAGCCGGATTTCGACTTCGAAGCGGAATCCCTGCTTTCGGTCGTGACCGGCAGGCTGCCGCTGAAGATTCACGCGCACCGCCAGGACGATATCCTGACGGCCGTACGTATCTGCAACGAATTCGGCCTCACCTATACGCTCGAGCACTGTACCGAAGGGCATCTGATTGCCGATGTACTATATGATGAATACGTCGCAGGCCTTGAGCCCGGCCGCGGTACCGGAAACCGTGAGGCCAAGGGCGGCAGACTTCTTGGAATTGTCGTCGGACCGATTATCGGAGACCGAAGCAAGCCGGAACTGTCGCATCTGATGCCGGAGACCGCAGAACGGCTCCGGAGAACCGGTCTTCCCGTCGCGATCATGACCGATCACCCGTGTGTGCCGGTACAGTATCTCGCGACTTCGGCGGCGCTCGCCGTCAAGGCCGGTATGCCGTATGAAGCAGCTCTTCGGGCGATTACATCAACCGCCGCGGAAATTCTGGGAATATCCGATCGCTTCGGTAGTCTCACGGTTGGCAAAACCGCCGATTTCACGCTGTTCACAGGCGATCCATTCGATTATCGGAGCCGCGTACGGCTGTTCGTCGGAGGCGGTGCCGTAAGATATGATCCGGAAAGCCTCTGCTCCGGTGCGAAGGAACGCGTATGACCGTATCCGCACCGCTGATTCTGGAGTCCCGATCGACGGAAGCCACCGAACGGATCGGCTCCGAGCTTGCGCTGTTTCTTATCCCGGGCGATGTCATAACGCTCGACGGAGACTTAGGCGCCGGCAAGACGGCCTTTACCCGCGGACTTGCGCGGGGGCTCGGACTGTCTTCGCCGATCGCGAGCCCGACGTTTACGATTGTTTCGGAGCATTTGGCCGAACGGGAAGACCGGCTGTCGCTCTTTCATTTCGACGTTTACCGGCTCTCGGACGCGGACGATTTTCTCGATTCGGGGCTGGACGAATATCTCTATCGGGACGGTATCAGCGTTCTTGAGTGGGGGGAGATTGTAGCCGGCGTCCTGCCGGAAGACGTGATCCGGATTACCCTGACCGGCACCGGAGACACGCGGACGATCCGTCTGACCGTTCCGGAAAAGAAGCTTCCGATCTTAGCCGGCCTCCGTGGGGCGCTTATGGGCATCCACGATATTCTTATCCTGCAATGACTTCCGGCCTTACAAAGAGTTGTATGAAGGAGAACGGTATGTTGATATTAGCTACGGATACATCGGGTTCGGCCTGTTCGGTCTGCCTTTTCGAGAACGGGAGAGTCCTTGCGGAATCGTTTCTCTCGCTGGGGCTGACACATTCCCAGACGTTTATGCCGATGGTGCATGAACTGATGGCGAGGAGCGGGCGTTCCTACCCCGAGCTCGACGCGTTTGCCTGCACGGTCGGTCCCGGCTCTTTTACCGGAATCCGTATCGGCGTCAGCGCCGTGAAGGCCATGGCGGCCGTCGCGGAGAAGCCCGCGGTGCCGGTGTCGAGCCTTAGGGCGCTCGCGTTTCCGTTCCTTGCCGAGCCGAAGACGCTGGTCGTTCCGATGACCGACGCGAGAAACCGCCGCGTGTTCTCGACGGCTTATTACGAAGGGCGGGAGATTATACCGGAAGAGGCGAGGGACATCGGCGAGCTTTCGCACCTGATCGGAGAATGGTCTTCGGAGAATACGGCCGGTCCTTTGCGGATGCGGCTTTGTGGTGATGCCGCTCGCCTCTACGCCGCCGAGCCGGAATTTGCGGACGCGGTCGGGGCCGGTCTGTTCGGAAGCGAGATTCAGCCGCGCTCGGTCGCCTTTCTGGCTGCGGAGAGCCTGCAGGCGCTTCTTCCCGATCAACGCCCGGAAGAGATATTTTCCGCCGAAGCCCTGCGTCCGGCGTACCGCGCGAAAACCTCCGCGGAGCGCATGTTTCCGAATGCGAAGGTGCCCGCCGTTGAGTGAGTATTTCGTTTCGGAAGCGACTTTAGAGGATGTGCCGCGGCTGTATGAGATCGAGTGCGCGTCTTTTTCCGAGCCCTGGAGCGAGAATTCCCTTACGGAATTTATCGTGAACCGGGAGATGCGATTCTGTCTTGCGGCCAGGGAAGACGGTTCTCCCGGCGCGAAGATTCTGGGATACGTCGGATTCCAGTATGTGCTGGACGAGGGGGAGATCGCAAATCTTGCGGTCGATCCGGGCTGCCGCGGAAAGGGCGTCGGATTCGCACTTCTTGAGGCGCTGGCGCGCGAGTGCCAAAGACGTAAGATCCGCATGATTCATCTCGAGGTCAGGCCTTCGAATGCCGGCGCTTTGTCGCTTTACCGGAGATGCGGATTCGAGGAGGCAGGCCGCCGTCGCGGATATTATGCCGATACGGGTGAAGATGCGCTGCTGATGACCCGCAGGCTCATGTGAAAATCACAAATAATGATAGGTATCAGGGGTCCCGTACCTTTGGAAATGTCTAAAAATAGCGCGAAACGTTGCGTGTTTATTGACAGAGCGAAAAGCAGTCCATATACTTGTCTTATTGTAATGTTTTAGTGCGCGAGCACTATAAGGAGGATTTGAAATGGTTTCTCAAACCGTTGTTTTTCAGTGTGACGAAGCTCTCCAGATGAAAGCTGTCGCTGTTTTGATCCAGAAGGCTTCTTCTTACAGAAGCAGCATCTACCTGAGCCGAAGCGGACGCCGCGCGAATGCCAAGAGCCTCCTTGGAGTCATGTCTCTGGGCATAGAGAATGCCGCCGAGATTGAGATTACGGCAGACGGCGAAGACCAGCAGGATGCTCTGAAGGCTCTCGTTACGTATTTGGAGAATCCGAGTGCCGTATGAGTTCCGGTGAATCCGTATTTGATGCCCGATTGGATGTAGTTCCGACGAGCCCGGGTGTGTACCTGATGAAGGACGCCTCGGGTTCTGTTATTTATGTGGGAAAAGCCAAGATCTTACGAAACCGCCTCAAGAGTTATTTCTGCAAGAATCCGGCGGGCGGAGATAAGGTTCTCGCGATGATCTCCCATATTGCCGACTTCGAGTATATCGTGGTTTCCAACGAGCTTGAATCGCTTCTTCTCGAAAGCAATCTGATCAAAAGGTACCATCCCCACTATAATATTCTGCTCCGGGACGACAAGGGATACCCGTACGTCTGCATCACGATGCAGGATGAGTATCCGCGGATCTTCAAGTCTTTCCGGATCGGACCCGATAAGGCGCAGGGAGCCAGATACTTCGGCCCGTTTATGGGAGGAGATCTGTACAAAGCCCTTGTCACACTCCGCGATATTTTCCCGACAAAGACCTGCCGCAGGGTGCTTCCCCGCGACGTCGGCAAAGAGCGGCCGTGTCTTAACTACCACATCGGCCGCTGTGTCGCACCGTGCCGCGGCGATGTCCCGGCCTCCGAGTACCGCGCGGTCATGGAGGATATCTGCCGTTTTTTCGAAGGAAAATATGACGGAATTCAAAAGGAACTGACGGAGAAAATGACGGCTGCCTCGGACAGAGAAGACTTCGAAAGTGCCGTACTCTACCGGGATCGCCTTAAATCGCTCGAGAAAATCATGGAATCCCAGAAGGTTTCGCTGCAGCACGAGACGGATCAGGATGTTGTCGGGATCGCAAGAGACGCCGGCGAGATCTCGGTCCGGAAGCTCGAGGTGCGGTCCGGCCGCATTATCGGGGCGCTCACGTTCTTTTTCCCCGACCGCGGTGAAGGCGATGACGAGATCCTGTCGGCGTTTGTCGAGCAGCATTATCCCGACGCCGCCGTCATACCGCCCGAGATCGTCGTTCCGGCCATTCCGGCGGAAGAGGACACGCTGAAGGAGTTCCTGCACGGCCTTTCGGGCCGGAAGACCATTTTTCGCGTACCGCAGCGGGGCGACGGCGTGCGCCTTCTCAAGATGGCGGCGGACAACGCGCGGGAGGCCCTCCTGCGGAGAATTCTCCGCGTCGGCGATTCCGAGAAGGCACTTGCCATGGCTCTGGAGAATCTTGCCGCGCATACCGGACTTCCGGCTCTGCCCGCGAGAATCGAGGCGTACGACATATCCAATCTCGGTTCGGATGACCAGTGCGCAGGCATGGTCGTCTTCCGGGACGGACGTCCCGACCGCACCGCATACCGGCTTTTCAAGATCAAGCGGCAGGAAGACCAGGACGATTACGGCGCGATGCGGGAAGTGCTGAAGAGACGTTTCGCACGTGCCGGCGACGAGGAATTCGCGCGACTCCCGGATCTGGTCCTGATGGACGGCGGTCTGCAGCATGTTCTTCTCGGGGATGCCATTCTAAGGGAAGAGCATCTGGAAGACAAAATCCGTATCGCCGGTATGGTAAAAGACAACCGGCACAGGACACGCGGTCTCGTCCTTGCGGACGGCAGCGTTCTGGAACTTGCCGAAACCGCTCCGTCCGATGAGAACAGCATGCTTCTTCTTCGGCTTCTGACGGCGATTCAGGACGAAACGCACCGGTTCGCGAACGCGTACCGGAAGAAACTGTCGAAGAAAAGAAATCTGTCCTTTAAGCTTGAATCCATAGAAGGCATAGGACCGGCGAAACGCAAGGCACTCTTAGAGCATTTCGGTACGATCGGCAAGATCATGAAGGCATCGCCGGAGGAACTTAAGGAAACGCCGCTTCTTTCGGATGCCAATGCACAGGCCGTATACCGGCATTTTCACAGAGAAGCGGGAGATATCTGATGTCTATATTTGCAATCGCGGACCTTCACCTGTCACTTGGCACCGATAAACCGATGCACATCTTCGGTCAATCATGGGAGAACCACGAAGAACGTATCCGCGAAGCCTGGACCGCGATGGTCGGCGAACAGGATACGGTGGTTGTTCCGGGCGATATATCCTGGGGCATGACCATGGAGGAGGCGCTCCCCGATCTAGCCTTCCTCGATGCGCTTCCCGGCCGGAAAATTCTCTCGAAGGGTAACCACGACTACTGGTGGGGGACGATGGGGAAAGTCGAGAATTTCGCGGCGGAGCACGGCCTTTTTACGCTCTCCTTTATGAAAAACAACGCGTATCTTGTCGAGGGACAGGCGATCTGCGGCTCTCGCGGATGGCTTCTGCCGTCGGACCCCGAGTTCAAGAGCGCCGACCAGAACGTCTATATGCGCGAGGCTGCCCGTCTCGAGCGTTCTCTTTCAGAAGGAAGGGCTCTTTTCGCGGATGGGGAAGGGACGATAATTGCCGTCCTTCATTATCCACCGATCCTGAAAACCCAGCATCGGTCCGAGTTTACCGACCTTCTCGAAAAATACGGCGTAAAAGTCTGTGTATACGGACACCTTCATGGCAGAGGACATCAGAAAGCGTTCGAAGGGATCAAAAACGGGGTCGAATACCGCCTCGCAGCGGGGGATTATATTTCCTTTAAACCGTTGCGGCTCTAAGCGGGATCGGTCATTTCAGCAGTTGCGTGATTTTTGCGTCTGCGCTATAATAAGGCACGCATGTCGAAGCGATGCTTCTGACACTTTTTCGCTCAGAGAGGAGCCTCCGATTTATGGCTGAAAGCATGACCGGATATGGACGGGCCGACTGCATTTTTGATTCCAAACGATACGTAATCGAGATCAAGTCCATCAATAACCGTTTTTGTGATGTTCAGACACGTATGCCCCGGACGCTGCTCTCTCTCGAACCTCAGATCCGCGAGCGGGTTACGGGTTCGCTTTTGCGCGGAAAGATTGATGTTTTTATCACGCTGGAGGATCAAGCCTTCGGCAACACACATGTCTCCGTCAACCTCACACTGGCAAACGCTTACTCCAGAGCCGTTTCCGATATCGCCAAGGAGACCGGGCGCGAGGATACGGCGGGCGCCGATTTTATCGCGAAGTTTCCGGACGTGCTTATAACCGAGTCCGTCGAGTGGACTCCGGATACGATTAAAGACGATCTCTTCCAGGCGCTCGGCATCGCAATCCATGAGATTTCCGCAATGCGGCGTCTCGAAGGCGCGAGGCTCCTCGCCGATATTATGAATAAGGTCCAAAGTCTTGAAGAGATGCGCGAAAAGCTCGTCTTGCGGGCTCCGCTCGTACCGGCCGAATACCGCGCACGTCTGATTGCCCGAATGGACGAACTTTTGGGCGACAACTCCCCGATCGTCTTTGACGAGGGAAGGAAAGAAGCCGAGGTGGCTGTTTTCGCGGATAAGTGTGCGATCGACGAAGAGCTCGTGCGCCTTGAGAGTCATCTCGGACAGCTCCGGTCGACGCTCGAATCGGACGGCAGCATCGGCAAGAAGCTCGACTTTATTCTTCAGGAAGTGAACCGTGAGATCAATACAATCGGTTCGAAGGCCAACGACATTACGACGACCAATCTGGTTCTGGATATGAAGACGGAACTCGAGAAGATCCGTGAGCAGATCCAGAATCTTGCATAACACTTTGAAGAGAGGGGATATGATTACGTGAGCTTTATTCGAATCGGGTTTGGCAATCTGGTTTCTTCGGAACGTCTGATCACGGTTGTGGGTTCCGAATCCGCGCCGGTAAGAAGACTTATCCAGGATGCCAGGGACCGCGGCGCACTGATCGATGCGTCGTCTGGCAAGAAATGCAAGTCCGTTCTGATCATGGACAGTGATCATATCGTGTTATCCGCACTTCCTCCGGAAGAGATTGAAGTTCTCCTCGAGAAAACGACGAAGCAGATCCAAAAGGACGGAGGACAAGGAATGTGAGTTTGGGTGATTATGAGCAGACGAGGAAAGGTCTCCTGGTTTCGGTTTCGGGACCTTCCGGCGTCGGAAAAGGCTCGGTAATAGACAAGGTCCGGGAGAGGCTTCCGGATATCGCACATTCTGTATCGGTGACGACCAGAGGCATGCGCGAGAACGAACAGGAAGGCAAATCCTACTTTTTCCGTTCGAAAGAAGAGTTCCAGCAGATGATGAAGGACGGAGAGATTCTGGAACACGACATTTACCTGAACAACTATTACGGAACCCCGATCACACCATTATTGAAGCTGATTAACGAGGGCCGCGACGTCCTCTTCGATCTGACGGTATCCGGAAGTCTGGCACTGATGGAACATTATAAGGATGCCGTAACCATATTCCTCCTGCCGCCGTCCTTGTCAGAACTCAGAAGGCGGCTCGAGAAACGGGCGACAGAGAGCCCGGAAGTCATAGAAAGACGCCTTCTGGAGGCAAGCGTCGAAATCCCCAAGCTGGATCTTTTCAATTATGTCGTCATCAACGACGATCTCGAAAAAGCCGCCGACCGGATTATTGCGATCATCGAAGCCGAAAAGCACAAGTCTTTCCGACAGATCGGCATCGAGGAGCGAATTCTCGAAAGATAATGCAATTATTTGCACGATTCGGTTATGAACTAATGTAGAATACAACATAGGACCTATTTTGAAGGAGGCATATATGCTCGTTAAACCACCGATTGAAGAACTTTTACCCAAGGTTGAAAGCCGTTACACACTCGCCATGCTGGTTGCCAAGCGCACTCGCCAGCTTGTCGATGGAGCTCAGCCCATGGTTGACTCGGAGTCCACCAATCTGGTCACCCTTGCCTGCGAGGAGATCGCGGCCGATCAGGTGATCTGCGTAACCGGGATTTTTAATCCGGTAGTCCCCCTTCGTCCGGAAATCGAAGAAGCCCGTCGTCTGGCCAGAGAACAGGCGGCCAATCAGGCATCTCTTGATTCGTTCCCTGACCTTATGGATATTCCGAAGGGTGCGGACGCGGATGAGCTGACGGATCTGGTACCGATGACCGATACCGACGAGATTGTAGAAGAGGATGTCTCCGATGACATCATCGCGGATATTTCCGAGGATATTTCCGAGGACATCGAGACAGAAGACAAAACCGACGAGCCGGAAGACTTGTCTGTAACGGAGGAATAAGATGCCCGCAGCTAAATCGATGGAGCGCATTGTGGCGCTCGCAAAAACACGCGGATTTGTATATCCGGGTTCGGATATATACGGCGGTCTGGCCAATGCCTGGGACTTCGGTCCCTTAGGCGTTCAACTTAAGAACAATGTCAAGGCGGCATGGTGGAAGAAGTTCGTTCAGGAGAATCCGTACAATGTCGGAGTCGACTGCGCGATCCTGATGAATCCTCAGGTCTGGGTTGCCTCCGGTCATGTCGGCGGATTCTCGGATCCTCTGATCGACTGCAAGCAGTGCAAATCCAGACACCGCGCCGACAAGATTATTGAAGATTTTGTCACGGAGAACAACATCGATATCGGATCCGTCGGACTTGACGGATGGACCTCCGAGCAGCTGGTCAGCTTTATCCGTGAGAAGAATGTCCCGTGCCCTCAGTGCGGCGGTCATGAATTTACCGACGTGCGCAAGTTCAACCTGATGTTCAAGACCTTTATGGGCGTTACCGAGGACAGCAAGAATGAAGTATATCTGCGTCCCGAGACCGCGCAGGGTATTTTCGTGAATTTCAAGAATGTACAGCGCTCCTCCAGAAGAAAGATACCGTTCGGTATCTGCCAGATCGGCAAGGCGTTCCGCAACGAGATTACCCCCGGCAACTTCATTTTCCGCACACGCGAATTCGAACAGATGGAATTAGAGTTCTTCTGCGAGCCCGGCACCGATCTGGAATGGTTCGATTACTGGAAGAACTACTGCTTCAGCTGGCTGAAGACGCTGGGTCTTAAGGACGAAGAACTCCGTACGCGCGATCACGCCAAAGAAGAGCTGGCTTTCTATTCCAGAGCGACGACCGACTTCGAGTTTCTTTTCCCGTTCGGCTGGGGAGAGCTCTGGGGTGTTGCGGATCGTACGGATTATGATTTGAATCAGCATATGAAGTTCTCCAAGGACGACCTCTCGTATTTCGATCCCGCCAAGAACGAGAAGTATGTTCCGTATGTTATCGAGCCGTCGCTCGGTGCGGACCGTGCCACACTCGCGTTCCTCTGCTCGGCCTACGACGAGGAAGAGCTCGAGGGCGGAGACGTACGAACGATTATGCGCTTTCATCCGGCGCTTGCTCCGATCAAGATCGGAGTGCTGCCGCTTTCGACCAAGCTGTCCGAGAAGGCTGAAGCGATCTATCACGATTTGTCGCACGATTATTTCTGCGAGTTTGACGACCGCCAGTCCATCGGCAAGAGATACCGCCGGCAGGACGAAGCCGGAACGCCATACTGCGTGGTTTATGACTTTGATTCAGAAAATGACGGATGCGTTGAGATCCGCGAGCGGGACTCCATGCAGAAAGTCGAATACGAGCCGGGGAATGTTCGCTTCCCGATCGGGCGGTTAAGGGAGTACTTTGCGGACAAGTTCACAATTTAGGTTTTCATTATACCGGCGGCGTCGGCAGACTTTAAGAAAAGTCTGCGGGCGCCGTTCGGCATAAGGGGCAAGATCAATCACAAGTCTCAAGAAAGCGGAGGATACACAATGACCAAGTATGTGTACATGTTCACTGAAGGCAATGCCGGCATGAAGAACCTTCTCGGAGGCAAGGGTGCAAACCTTGCGGAAATGACAGGACTGGGACTCCCGGTCCCGCGGGGATTTACGATTTCAACGGAGGCCTGCAATCGCTATTATGACGATAACAAAGCGATTGCTCCCGAAATTGAAACAGAAATCTTTGAAACCTTGGCAAAGACAGAAGCCAACGTCGGCAAGAAGCTCGGAAACCCGTCGGACCCCTATCTCGTTTCGGTACGTTCCGGTGCCAGAGCATCCATGCCCGGCATGATGGACACGATTTTAAATCTCGGCCTCAATGACGAAGTCGTTATCGGGCTTGCCCGCCTTACAAATAACGAACGCTTCGCGTATGACAGCTACAGAAGATTTATAACCATGTTCAGCGACGTCGTAATGGAGATCTCCAAGAGCAAATTCGACAAGGAATTTGAAGCGGTAAAGGAATCCAGAGGCGTACACCTCGACACGCAGCTCGATGCGGAAGCGATGAAAGAAGTCGTACAGCGTTTCCTTAAAGTCTATAAGGACAACAAGGGAGAAGACTTCCCGCAGGATCCCAAAATTCAGCTTCTCGAATCGATCAAAGCCGTTTTCCGCTCGTGGAACAATGACCGCGCGATTCTCTATCGCCGCATGAACGACATCCCCGGCAGCTGGGGCACGGCCGTCAGCGTGCAGGAAATGGTATACGGCAACATGGGCGACACATCCGGAACCGGCGTTGCCTTTACCCGCAATCCCGCCACCGGCGAGAAGAAACTGTACGGCGAATTCCTGATGAACGCACAGGGCGAAGACGTTGTGGCCGGTATCCGTACACCGCAGACGATCGACCAACTGAAGCAGGTTATGCCCGAAGTATACGAGCAGTTCGCGAAAATAGCCGAAACGCTCGAGACACACTATAAAGACATGCAGGACATGGAATTCACGATTGAGCGCGGCAAGCTCTTCATGCTCCAGACAAGGAACGGCAAGCGCACGGCGGCCGCCGCCATGCGCGTCGCGGTCGAGATGGTCGAAGAGGGCCTGAACACCAGGGAAGAAGCGATCATGAAGCTTGATCCCAAGCAGCTCGACGCACTCCTTCACCCGACCTTTGATCCTGCCGCCATCAAGGCTGCCACCGAAATCGCACACGGACTTCCGGCCTCTCCCGGAGCGGCTACCGGCAAAATCTATTTCACAGCCGAAGACGCCACAAGAGCCAGCGAAGTCGGCGAGAAAGTACTCCTCGTCCGTCTTGAGACTTCACCCGAAGACTTAGCCGGCATGAACGTCTCCGAGGGAATCCTTACGGGACGCGGCGGCATGACCTCGCACGCGGCCGTTGTCGCCCGCGGCATGGGCAAGTGCTGTATCTCCGGCTGCTCGGAGCTCACCATCAAAGAAGAAGAGAAATATTTCCTTACCAAGGACGGCACGAGATTTAATGAAGGCGACTGGATTTCTCTCGACGGAACCGCCGGTAAAGTCTATTCCGGAAAAGTTGCGACGCAGGAGGCAAGCCTCTCCGGCAACTTCCGCACGATCATGGAATGGACCGACGAATTCCGCACCATGAAGATCCGCACAAACGCCGATACCGTCCGTGACGCGCACGTCGCGTTTGACTTAGGCGCCCAGGGCATCGGCCTTTGCCGTACTGAGCACATGTTCTTCGAGACCGAGAGAATCTTCGCTTTCCGCCAGATGATCGTCGCCAAGAACGAAGAACAAAGAAGAACTGCCCTCGCGAAAATTCTTCCTTACCAGGAAGACGATTTCGTGGGCCTGTTCCACGAAATGAAGGGCTACCCCGTCACGATCCGTCTTCTGGATCCGCCGCTTCATGAGTTCCTTCCGCAGACCGACGCCGAAATCGCGCAGCTTGCGACCGAGCTTGGCATGGACGCGAACGATCTTAAGGACTTCTGCGTAAGCCTTCACGAGCTCAACCCGATGCTCGGACACCGTGGCTGCCGTCTGGCCGTCACCTATCCGGAAATTGCAGAAATGCAGACCGAAGCGATCATCAACGCCGCGATCAAGGTCAACAGCGAAGGCGGTCCTCAGGTCGTTCCGGAAATCATGATCCCGCTGGTCTGCGAGCTTAAGGAGCTTAAGTTCGTGAAAAACATCATCGTCAAGACGGCGGATGCCCTGATTGCCAAGTCTGGAATTCCGCTCCAATACAAAGTCGGCACCATGATCGAGATCCCGCGTGCCGCCCTTACGGCCGATGACATCGCGACCGAGGCCGAGTTCTTCTCCTTCGGCACGAACGACTTAACGCAGATGACCTACGGACTCTCGCGCGACGATGCCGGCAAGATTCTCGACGCCTATTATCAGGCGAAGATCTTCGAATCGGATCCTACAGCCCGTCTTGACACCGTCGGTGTCGGGAAGCTCATGAAGATCGCGACCGAAGGCGGCCGTGCGACACGTCCCGACATCAAGCTGGGCATCTGCGGCGAACACGGCGGAGATCCGTCCTCGATCGAGTTCTGCAACTCGCTTGGATTCTCCTACGTATCCTGCTCGCCGTTCCGCGTCCCGATCGCCCGCCTCGCTGCGGCACAGGCTGCGATCCGAGCCAGAAAGTAAGCTTTCACTAATAACGGATTAAGCATGGAACCCTCCTCAACTGTAGGCGCACACGCGCGAAACGGTGTGGGGAGGGTTCTTTCTATTCAAAACGATCGAGATCACAATTATTTACAACTATTTCTACGGTGGTATATTTATTAATCAATCATTACTGATACAATTATAGGGAGGATTCTCATATTAACGTATAATGAAGTCTTTGCTGTTAAGGAGAGAGTCATGAAGAAAGTATTTTTCATTATATTTCTGTCTTTGGCGCTAGTCGGTATTCTTGTAAGCGCTATCGTTTTGCAGCACCAAATCAACATGCTTTATTTATCTAGAATAATAGAAAACAGATATCAAGTTTGTGATATTGAGACAACCGTAAAAGATAGATGTTATATTTCTATAGATATAAATACCAGATATGAAATTAAACCAGGTGAATCGATCCGCGTTTACGGATGCTGGAATGATGGCCAAGTATATGGAGAGTATGTATCGGAAGAAGGGGAATCGTTTTCTATAACGCGGTATTGCATTGCGGCTGAGAAAACAGATAGTGAGGAATTGAAACAACTTGTCAAATCGATGAATGAAAACATTAAAAATCTGGGGAATGAAATGAATGTGGTCAGAATTATCATTCCTTGCGTCTTTATACTATTACTCGTTGGAGTTCTTTGGGCATGCTTGAGGCGCATTACGCGTTCACACGTACAGGAGAGCAGCAACACTTCTGCAGTTAAGGAGAGAGTCAGGGAAAAAGTTTTGGCCATCATAACCTTCTCATTGACGTTCGTTATCACTCTTGCAGGCGGGTTAGGTTTGCTGTACGACTTGGATACAGGATATTACTGTGAACTGGAACAAAGTTGGTATCATGATTGTGATATTCATACAACGCTAAACGAAAAATGTACCCTTTCGCGCTTCGATGATACTTCAATCGTTATTGAGCCCGGTGAATCGATCTATATTAATCACTGTTGGGCTGGTGGACAGATATTTGGAGAGTATGTATCGGAAGAAGGGCAGTCATATCATATTTCGCATAGTGACATTACAGCCGAGAAAACAAATAGTGAGGAACTGAAACAACTTCTCAAATCGATGAATGACAATATGGAAAGACTTCGTAATGAAAGGGCTGTGATCCGAGTCGTCATTCCGGTCGTCCTTATACTAATAGTCGTTGGAGAAATTTGGGCAATTTGGAAACTTATTAGGCGTCACCACGTATCAAAATGAATCTTCCCCGGCCCGTGAATGGCAAGAAATATGTTTTGTGTCGAGGAAGCGCACTCAGCGTAAGGAGGTCATCTTGAAAAAAGTATTAGCCATCATAGCTTTATCTTTGGCGTTGCTGGTTATTCTCGTAAGCGCCATGGTTTTTCTGCGCAATTTCAACTTGGATCATTCACAAAGAATAGAAGAAAGTATATGTCAGGGTTGTGATATTGATACGACTGTAAAGAACAGATGTTACATTGCTTCACATCCTAATGTAGCAATTGAACCCGGTGAATCGATCCATGTTTACGCATGCTGGAGAGATGGCTCTCTAATGGGAGAGTATGAATCGGAAGATGGGGAAACACATCTGTTTTCGCACTGGGATATATATGCTCATGAAACAAATAGTAAGAAACTGATAGAACTTGTTGAATGGATGAATGACAACACGGATAAACTTAATAAGGAAAAAGCTGTGATCAACACAGTCATTCCGAGCGGCCTTTTACTTTTGATTTTTGGAGCGCTTTGGGTTGGCTGGAGGCGGATTATGCGTTCCCGCGTGCAGGATAGCAGCAATACGGTGGACGATAAAAAGGAAACCTCTGAAAAAATAAATGCCTGTATAGTCTTGTCCTTGACAGTATTGGTGTTTCTTTTTGCTAACGCATGTAATTTAATGATAAATTATCAAATAGAGTACTCAGACGAAATGAGGCGAAATTACTCGCGACGATGTGATATTGTGACGAAAACAAGTGAAAAATGTTCCGTTCATATAAACTCTTCTAATTTTATAGCAATAGATCCCGGTGAAGCAATCCATATTATCGATTGTTATCCTAATGGAGATTTGCGGGGAGCGTATGTAACAGAAGACAGTGAGACATACTATATCGGATACATTGATGTAACGGCCGATAAAACAGATAGTGAAGAACTACAGCAGCTTGTGAAAACGATGAAGTACAACGCGGATTGTATTGAGAAGAAAAGAATTGTATTTACAGGAATCATTATCGGTGTCCATTCCTTACTGTATATCGGAGTTTTTTTCGCTATATGGAGACGATTCAGAGCCTGCCACGTACCAAAATGAATCTTTCCCGCCTCCCAACGGAAGGCCTGCTCATCAGCTTTATCCGGCCAGCCAACAGCGATAACGGCCATAGACTCTATCTTGAGGGGAAGTGCCAGCTTTCGATGAGCAGCTTCCTCCAGATGACCCTTGAAAATGTTATATAATGTTGATGAATCGATGGCCGGACTTTTCGTGACGGTCAGGACTTGAATGTCGTTCGGGAGGGCCTATGGATAATCACATCACACTCAGAGAAATGGAAGATACCGACCTGGAACGGTTCAGAAAGTGGGTCTACGCACCGCACGTGGCCAAGTGGTACGAGGAGCCTTTGAGCTGGATTGACGAGATCGAGAAAAGGAACGGCGAATTTCACTGGATCCATCACTTCATCGCCGAATATTACGGGATTCCCGTAGGGTTTTGTCAGTACTATGAGTATAAGCTGAGCGGTGAGACCTGGCACGGCGATTCGGAGATGGAAGGCACTTACAGCATCGATTATATGATCGGGGATCCGAATTTTCTCGGGAGAGGATTGAGCAAAACCATGATCTGCGAGCTGATCGCGAAGATCCGCCTTCATCCGAATGCGAAGCGCGTAATCGTGCAGCCCGAACCGGAGAATGTGAGATCCTGCGGTCTGCTGTTATCCTCCGGATTCCGGTTCGATTCCCGGAACGAAATATATGTGATGGAGCTTAACGTATGATACGCGCACTGTATATTTTCTGGCAATGCACTTGGGGCTTTGTTCAGACACTCATCGGCTTCGTCGGCTTCCTGGCCAACCGGAAGAGCCGCCACTATTTCTATCACGGCGCCGTCATAACGGAGTGGGATCACCCGTACAGCACCTCCGTCGGTCTGTTCGTTTTCCTGTCATCGGATCCGATGCGGGACAGGAGAAACCCTGCGGAGAACGCATTCTCGAAAACGCTTGTCCATGAATACGGGCACACGATACAGTCCCTGATTCTGGGACCTTTGTACATGCTCGTGATCGGCGTGCCGTCATCCGTCTGGTTTCTGACACCGGGTTTTCGCAAATACAGGGAAGAGAAGAATGTTTCCTATTTTTCTTTCTATACGGAAAAATGGGCGAATTTCTGCGGCGAGAAAGTGACCGGCGAGAAATCGATGGGTCAGGCCCTCATTTGACCGGCCCGCACGAAAAGAAACGACGGTTAATTCTTTGTCAGTTCGAGAATCTGAATATGCCCTTCGATCATGAAGTTCGTCTTATGGAATCCGTGTGTTTCGAAGTTCTTTTCGATTCCCCGGGGGGAATAGAACCTGACATCCCCCGCTTTTGACAACGGGATGAAGGGATTCAGCATGACACGGATCGGAGACGAGTAGAACACATCCGCGATATAGATTCGTCCGCCGGGCTTCAGGATTCGTTTCGCTTCTGAGGCAAAGGCCTTCACATCTGGAAAATGGTGATAGGCCGCGCACACGGTGACGATATCAAACATCTGATCCTGGAATACCGTATGATCGCAGCCGCCGACTTCAAATGTCATCCCGGGGCACGTCTTCTTCGCGTTCACGATCATCCTGTCGGAAATATCGATGCCATAGCCGCGGATATCTTTTTTCGAGGATAACATGCGAAGCAGCGTTCCGTTCCCGCAAGCGACGTCCAGAACGCTCATGCCGGTATCCAATACGATCATGTCCATCAAGAGCTCTTTGAAACGGGCCGTGAACTTGCCGTCAAAGGTCTCGTTATAATCGTCGGCTTTCTGATTGTAGCTTTCCCTGGACTTGTCTTCGAAAGATTTCATCTTTCCCCCCCCGAAAATCAACTGTTAACCGGATTCGCAGCACCCCGTAACAAGAATTTCTTCTAATTCTAGATTACTTGCATATCGAAAGCAAATCTTCTGTACAATGGGATTTGGAAATGAAGTAGAACGGCAGCGCGGCCCCTGACACGTTAAGTGACGGAAGAGCATCCGAATCCATAATGACGGACATCCGGTCTTCCGGGAATCGAGCTTTACATGAATATTCGAAAAAACCTGGCCAATATCATCACGATCACAAGACTCATTTGCATTGTGCCGCTCATTTTTGTGGAGCCGTTTTCCTTGCCGTTCTGGATTCTGTACGCGTACTGCGGCCTAAGCGATCTTGCGGACGGTATTGTTGCCAGAAGGATGAAGCTGCAAAGCGAGGCCGGAGCTCGTCTCGACAGCATTGCTGACGCGGCTTTTTTCTTAACGCTCATGATTCGAATTCTGCCGGTCCTCGTTATCCCGCCGTGGATCTGGGCTTGTGGCATTGGAGTTTTACTGATCCGGCTGACGACGTATGGTTTCGGGTATGCGAAGTATCGTGCGTTTTGCTCTCTGCATACGTATGCCAATAAAGTGACCGGCGTGCTTCTTTTCTGCGCGCCTGTACTGTATGCGTTGCTGGGCATTACAGTATCTGCCACAATTCTGTTTGCGGCTGCGTTTCTTTCGGCGGCGGAGGAATTGCTGGTCACGATTAAGACGAAAGAACTGGACCGTGACAGGAAGAGCCTCTTTATACAAGACCCTCAGAAGTAGTTCGTGTAATCAGCATCCGAAAATGTTCATTTGAAGACGATACAGACGTGAGTTAACGACATTGAATATGGTCAAATGATGCTTGCATGAAAGAAACGTAAAACACATTATTAGTTAATTCATAATTATAATTGACAAACAAATCTTGAATAGATAATATCTAAGATATCCGTTAAGCGAGAAAATTGAAAGGTAAGGGAGTATGAAAGTTAAGAAATTTGTAGTCTCAACACTCGTAGTTCTGACAATTCTAGCTGCTATATCCGCACCTGTGCTTGCTGCAACCGTCATAACACCTATTTCAACCGGAATCGATTATGCTTACCGCAATAGTTCATTAACAAAAACCGCCTGGGTCTTCGCTTCAGCGTCAGGCGGGATAAGAGGTGCTTGCCGGGTTTCTTTTACTAAGTCAGACAATACCTATCTCTGCGGAGCCTGGAACTACATATATTCCGGAACTTCAAGAACAACATATTCCGGCACGATAGACAATTCAATTCCTACGACCGGTTATAGATTCGAGACTAAGCAGGCTTAATGAACGAGGCGCTATAATGAAGAAATTTTTCTCGCTTAACGGATTATCCGGTTTTCTTCTTTTTTTCTCACTTTCCTTTATCGCGTTTTTTTATCAGTGCACAAATGCGGAATACAATCTGAATCAACAGATCGACAGAGGGTATATTAGCCGAAACGCGATCTTCTTCGAATTTGATGATCCGTCACAACTCGAAGTGCATATGAATAGAATTGAGTTCGACATGGATGGGAATATGATCAGTTCGACCGGAACCGGCGATCTATCAGGTGAATCTGTGGATATGTCTGACAAGCCCATCAAGGTAGACAATGCACCGGATGCAAACGGGCAGACATTGATTATGCAGCTCCTTTCCGGCGGTAAGGGGAACTATTTTGCGGCGGTGCACACCGGCACCGGACGATATGTATATTATCAGGGAGATATTGAGCTTCCGCCATTAACAAGCGGCCGTTTTTTCACTTCGAAGGAATGCCTATCCGATGAACAACTCGCGGTTATCGGTAAAAACTACACGGGTGAGACATTCATAGAGGGCAGTCAAACATTTATCAAGTATCAGGGAAAGCGGTATCAAGTAATCGGAACGGCAGGGTTGTCGGTCAAATCGACACTCGACTCGATTATTTTCCTTAATTTGGGATCGGTATCACCGAAAGAACAGATGAACGGCCGATTCTATATTGATGGGGATGAGAATACGGTCTCTTCGGTTTTCCGCGAGTTGAGTGAGTCAAGCTCGCAAAAAACCGGTATGCCGCTTAAAAAACTGACTCTTCCGATAACCTTAACGGATATCGTTTCCGGTGGTGTCTATATGAAGAACGAATTGCAGATACTGGTTTTTGCATTTTTGGTCTTAATCTATATCAGCATCTTATCCAAGGCACTGATGTCCGACAGGAAAAAGATCGGAGCGATGCTGTTGGTCGGAGTATCCGGAAAACAGATTTTGTGGCGTACTTATCGCCCGTTGTTCCTGGGCGGCCTTGCCGGAATCCTCGCGTCCTTCCTGTTTGCCGCTGTCTCGCTATTCGGGAAATACTTTTATTTGCCTACGGATCATGTTCTTCGTGAGATTACACTGTGGGGTGCCGCAAGTTTTCTTCTCCTACTCCTATGGTTGGTCCCTCTTTCCGCATACGTTCATAAGTATGTTTTGCAGGAGGCGTTAAGAGAATCATGAAGTTTTTCATAAAGAGTATCCTCAAGAATGCGACAACGAACTGGCGGTCGAATCTGCTGATCTTCGCGAATCTCGCGATCTGTACAGCTGTGATTTTCATTATGCTTCAGAATTTCAGCTTTTCCAGCAAGAGCTATTCTTCGACGTTAACCGATTTTGTAATAGAGCCAAGATATACCATGGAAGTTCAAAGTGATGAGTATGACAGCGATCGTGCAAATGAAAACAATATGTATAAAATCAGCAAGCTTGTGAGAGACGAGATATTCAGGAGCAATCGATGGACCGCATACCCTGCTCTATGCAATGCTGAACTGCGGATTAAGAAAACGGATCTTCCCGCCAATTTCCCGGAAAATGCACAGGATTTGAATGCCGGATATACAGACTTGCCGGAGGATCAAATGATTGTACACGCATATGTAATTTGCGGGAAAGAGTATTTTGAAGCCGGCGGACTTGAAGTCAGTGAAGGACGATCCTTTTCTGATGCGGATTTTGATGTGGTCGACGGACCTCTTCCCATATTGCTCGGGCATGATTTTATCGGATGTTATAAAGTAGGCGATGTGATTGATTCATTTGATGATCAGGTTGTCATCGTCGGGTTCCTTAAGGAGAATTCCTTTCTTATCGGAGGGACGGGTTCAGCGATCGCTGCAAGTGTGATTTTCCCGCAAGGATTCCCAAGATCGGCGGATACTACATCTGAGATGATTCAGAGGGAACGGCTTTTCTTCACGTTCTACGGCGGTGTTCTGGCAATCAAGGATACAAGAATTGATGCTCAGGCGGAAATCAACCGGATAACTTCCAAATACGGTTTCTACCCGATTCGTGTTTCCACGGTACTGGGGGATGCGGTGGGCAATACCGCCATTGTATCCGCAAAAAATCTGACGCTTCTCTTTGTTCTGGCGGTTGCGACTTCTGTATTAAGTATCGTTTCCGTCGGTACAATCCTTTACCGGCGAACCAAGAAAGAAATGCCGACGATCTGTATCTATCTCCTGTCCGGAATTCAGATGTGGAAGATCGCACTGTCCCTGTTTATAGAGATCTGCTTCTGGGGCATTCTAGCTGTTTTCCCGACGATCGCGATTTCTATTTACGAATTTAGATCATTATTGATTCCGATCTGGCAAATTGTGGGTTATGCCATGCTGATTGTCATTCTTTCCTTCCTTCCGGTTCTGAAGTTTGCCGGGCAAGTGAATCTGGACCGCTTCATTCGCAGCCGCTCTGAGTAAAGGAGAAGTATCATATGCCGCTTATCGTTATGGAAAATATCTGCAAGAGTTACGGAAAAGGAACCAGGACGGTGTCTGTCCTGGACCAGGTCAATCTCACGATCGATGAGGGTGAAATGCTCGCGATTATGGGAAAGAGCGGCGCAGGCAAAACGACGCTTCTTGATATTATCGGTGCGATCGATTATGCCGACAAAGGAAAGTATTTCTTCAAAGGGAAAGAACTTAAGCTGAAGAAGACGTCTGATGGTGTCCGTTTCCGGCGCGAAAATGTCGGTGTGATTGTTCAGCACTTTGCGCTGATCGATGACATGAGCGTTTTCGACAATATATCCATGGCTTTGTGGGAAAGCCGGATCGGTGAGAAGGAAAGAAAGAAGCGAACGGACGAAGTCCTTGACCGGCTTGAAATTGCGTCTTTGAAGAGCCAATACCCTTCTGAACTGTCCGGCGGTGAGAAGCAGCGTGTTGCAATCGGTCGGGCGATCGTAAAAAGGCCCGCGCTCCTCCTGGCAGACGAGCCCACGGGCGCATTGGATGCGGTCACGGAAAAGGTGATTCTGTCGATTCTAAAGTCACTCAACGCGGAAGGAACAAGCATGATTGTCGTTACGCATGACGCGGAAGTGGCATCGCAGTGTTCAAGAACGTACGAGCTGGTGAAACACTGACAACAAAGACGGCACGGCGTACTTCCGTATACCGTGCCGATTTTGTTTTCATAAGTTATTCCCATTCGCTTACGCCGCTAATAACAATTCGTGTCTGCCTGTTACCGGTTATGCACCGAGGCTTTCCGCCAGAGCGACCGGGTTTGCTACTTTTCCCGTATAGGTAACGCCGTCAATATCGATCTCTTTAACGTCGCCGGTGGCAAGTGCCGCGGCCCAGAATTCGGTCGGAGTAATGTCCGGCTTGACCTGGCAGGCCAGAGCATATAGTCCGGCCATGTAGGGTTCGGCCGCGCTCCAGCCGCCGATTCTGTTGAAGATATAGTCGTCCGGACCGGTCGACTCGGCGGAAGCGATCGAATCCATCGGGACAAGAAGAATTTCCTCCGGGGTATGAGCGGCAAATTCGCCGGTGTAATACGTCACATAGTCTTCGCGCTGCATCGAGAGCCACTGCGGCCACTCGATGACATTGTAGGAATTGAGATCGTTCTTGTCATCAACCGGACTTATATCCAGTCCCTGAAAGCAGAACGTATACCCCGAGTCGATAAACATATTGCACGTGACGACGAAGATCCCGGCGTCCGTCGCGCGTTTGATCGCTGCCTCCAGTTCATCGTATCCGATATCGCCGGGCGCCCACGAAGCGGAGATGGATATGGCACGAATCTTGTCGCTGTCTGCAAGCGTTTGATTGATCTCGAGAACCCGATCGACGGCTTTCGCATAGGCGAGCCACGAGAGTGTGCTCCCGTCGTCGCTCCAGACGCTGGCACTCAGGAAATAGACGTTTGCCTCGTTGGCGACACCGCAGTTCTTGCCCGCGGCTACACTCGTCATGAATGCGCTGTGCAGCTCCGCCTGATAGAAGTCGTATTTGTCAGCACTCAAATCCTCATAAGAGACAATCCTGTCCTTGTATTCGCTGTGATCCAGGTAAAGGGGTTTGTCGATAATGGCGATGGCGACACCGGAGCCCGTGATTCCCTGTTCGCGAAGTGTCTCGATACCGAGACCGGGCGTCATGCACGATTCTATAATCTCCGCCGGATCAAATCCTGCGGGAAGAGTATCCGGCCAGACGGTCGCCGCATCGAATTCCGCATGCAGGAGAGAATCCAGATCGCCGCTTACATCGATCGACGACAAATCCTTCTGCCGGAGATCCACGGGACGCCAGATTCCGTTATCCACCTTATACTCGGGAAGCTCCGTCAGGGGCTGCTTCATGCCGCTCAAGTCGGTTCGATCCGGTCGCCGGCTAATCGCTGCGGATGCCTCCGGAGCGGTTGTTTCCATTGCCGTAGTTGCGGCGGCCGCTGTGGTTTCCGGGACTGTAACAGCGGCGGTCGAAGCGATCGCCGGTTCCGTAGTTGCGGCAGGTTCAACGGTGGTATTGCCGCTGCAGCCTGCAAGGAGAGCGACGGTCAGAAGGAGTCCGATGACTTTGGTGATTTGTTTCATAAATGCCCCCATAAAGAATATTAATTATCTATCCTAAAGAGATTCTATCACAGAATGAATTCCTGGCGAGAATGCGTTTTCGCGCAGCGGGATGATTCGCGGCTTCATGGGGGCCATAAGCCGTCGCGAAAATGCCGCTAAATATGATACTATGGTGGAAACATTCTCTTAAGATGATTTCACAATCGGGAGGATCATATGCGTTATTCGGGACTTCATCATATCGGCCTTTATGTAAGAGACATGGATAAGAGCCTTTCCTTCTACACGGAATGTCTCGGCGGACGGGTAACCTTGACTTTTCCTATGGGCGACTCGGGAAAGATCATCGCTCTCGTCGAGCTGGCGCCCGGTGCGGTGATCGAGCTGCTGCCCAAGGGCGACCGATTCGCCGACGAGAATTATCCGTGGGCACACATCGCACTTGCGACGGACGATGCCAGGAAAGCCTATCGCGACGCACTTGCTGCCGGAGCCGTGTCCAGGCACGAGCCCGGGCAGGGCACCGCAAACGGCATGGAGATGGTCAATGCTTTCGTAACCGGTCCGGACGGTGAGGTGATCGAGTTTTTTGAGACGGTCGCCAAAAGGAAGTTCGGAATTGTCGGCGGGATCGGACCCGCATCTACGGTGGATTACTACAGCGGGCTGGTTGCCCGGTATACAAGCCTCTCTGAATCGTATCCCAAAATAGCGATCGAGAGCATCGACATGAACCAAATGCTCAAGAATTTCCAGAAGTCCGATTACGACGCGGTATGCGACCAGATCGTCGGAGCTTTGTACAATCTGAAGAACGCCGGCGTCGAATGCGCGGCGATCGCGTCCAATACGCCGCACATCCTTTTCGACCGGATTCGCGAAAAGTCACCGCTGCCGCTGATCAGTATTGTCGATGCGACATGCGACTATATTGAGGCCAAGGGTTACCGGAATGTACTGGTACTGGGCACCGGGTTTACGATGAGAAGCGGCATGTACGAAGCCGCGCTTCAGCGCCGCGGCATCCGTGCAATAGCTCCCGGCGAAGCGGACATTGACCGCCTGCACGCGATTATCTTCCCGAATCTCGAGAACGGACTGGTCATTCCGGAGGACAAGGAGAAGATGATTGAGATTTCCGAACGCTATATTGCCGCGGAGAAGATCGATGCGGTGATCCTGGGCTGTACGGAGATTCCGCTGATGATTAAGGAAGGCGACTTGCGTGTTCCGTCCGTCAATACGACGGAGATTCATATCGCCGCGATCGCCGCATATATGACGAAGGGTTTTTAAGGAATTCTCTGACGCGAAAACACGAGGGACTCAAAAAAACAGAGACTGTCTCAAAACGAAAGTTTGAAGAGACAGTCCCTATTTTTTTGCTGCAAAAGAGAAAAGAGATCCGATGAGCCCGGGAAACAGGTAATCATTGAGCAGAAACACTGGTACAGCACATAGTTATATATACGAAGGGCTCCGATTTCCTTGTTCTCGTAGGTTGATCATTAAAAAGAAATGGCACACCGAGGGCTGATATGCGTACGAAATGCTGCCAGATAACCTGTTTCGTACGCACCTTTTGTCGCCAAGGCCACCCATCAAGGGCCGATATTGCGTACGAAATGGTGCCAGACACCCTGTTTCGTACGCATCTTTTGTCGTAAAGGCTACTTGGCAATGGCCGATTTGCGTACGAGAATGCCAATTCTCACTGATTTCGTAAGTGATCATTGATTAGAACGATTTTCCAGCATTCTGACACGTGTCACCCCGGCGGATCCGGCCGGTTAGCAGACTTATTAGTCATCCATTAGCACAACGGATCTGCGGATCGGGAGCGGGACAGATGTGAAACGGCCTCTTGTTCGCTTCTTGCTTTTCGTTCTATGACCAGGCAAATCTAAATTTGATGACTTTAGCCAAGCATCGAGTCGTAGTTTTCCGCAGTGCAGTCATACCATACCGCATCGGCTTTCGCGGTCTGTTCTTCCATATAGGTATCGAACGCATCCTTATCAACCATTGCCCCGTCTATATAGTAATATTCGGTAATCGTCGATAGATCCTCGGAGGTAACCGATTCGCAGAATCCCAGCTGTGACATCGTCTGACCGTCTGCCGTGAGCGTCATCTCTGCCCATCCGTAATCCGCATACCCGCTGGAATACATGAATTTTCCGTCCGCTTTCAGCGATTCCATTCCGCGGAACGGAATCAGATATCCATATACCTGATCTCCGATTGTGTGCAGGACCTCGAAGAACTGCGGATCTCCGTTTACGGTCAATTCGAGAACCACCTCGGGTGTGCCGTCGCCGTTCATATCGAGTACGGAGAAATTGTATGGATCAAAGGACGCCCCGTAAATCTCTTCGTTTGTCAGGAAGTCCTGGAGAAGAAGAGATTTTTTGCTGTCTGTGCTGTAGAATTCGGTGCGGTTTTCCAGAACGGCGCGGTAGGCATCAAGAGGCGAAGTGTCGGCCGAAGATGAAGCGGCGGTTGTATCGACAGTCGTATCAGCGGATGTGCCGGCCGGGGCGGTCGAAGATCCGGAGGCCGGAACGGTTGATTCCGTCTGTGCCGCCGAAGTATCGGACGGGGCGGACGTGCCGCTCGTCGTGGATGCGCCCATGGCCATGCCGCATCCGGTCAGTGCAATTGCCAGGAACAGGGAAAGAAGTAAAGCAACAGGTGTCTTTTTCTTGAATGTCATAATGTTTTCAAGCCTCTCTTTTAAGTTTCTTTTTTCTTCGCACATCGTTGTTGTAACGACGCCCGCGGGAAGATGATTTCGGGAGGCGAGGGTAAGGAGAGTCTCTCCGTAACCCATTCGCTCCGGCCTGCTTAGACGGCGGAGTACCGTTTCGTCGCAGGACAGCTCACAGGCCCGGTTGATTTCCCTGCGGATTACGATCATCAGAGGATTGAACCAGTGAAAGGAACTGACCAGGACGACAAACCACTTGTAGAGAAGATCGTGCCGCCGCTCGTGGGTAAGCTCGTGACAAAGAATGTGACGAAGCTCCGCTTCCCGGCCGTTCGCGGCGAACGCCTCGTTCGGCAGGATGATGCAAGGCGACAGGAATCCGATCAGCATCGGAGTATCGGCATACGGATTCCGCATAAGACGTATGTGTCTTTCGCCCCGCATCTGCGCGAAAAGAACCATATCGGCAGGGTCCGGGCGAATCGAGGTACGGCGGATCCGGTTCTGATACATAAGGTAGGAGACGAGGAATCGCGAGAAATAAAGACCCGCGCCGAGAAGCCATATGGCGGTCAGATGCGATAGCGTAAAGTCCCGTACCGGAACGAGAACTTTTAGAATCGTGTCCGCGGGAGAAGCCGAAGACGAAACTACTTGTGTCTCCGGGGCGTTTTCATCGGACTGCGCGGCGTTATTGACCGGAGATCCCGAAGCGCTCGCCGTATCCGGAATGCCGCCTTGCGAGGCGATGTTCGGTGATAATGCGGGCGAATTCACGCCGGTGACGCTGGATTCGGTCACCTGTACGGCAGATGCCGGAGGCAGAAGGCGGTTCATGAGGCTGCCGTCAAAAGAGAAGGGAACGGCCAGACGGATGAGTACGATCAGCCAGATATAGTATTGGAAGGATCTCGTGACGCTCCTTTTCAGTATCGGACGAAGGAGGAGAAGGATAAGCGCCATGGCGGATCCGGTCAGACTCAGAGAAAGCAGAGTGAGAATGGCAGTATTCATGTATTTTCACCGTCCCGAAACATATTGCGCAGTTCTGCGATATCGTCGTCGCTCAGCTTTTTCGAGGACAGGAAGGACGCGATGAGATTTTTCGCGCTTCCGTTATAGAGCCGATCGATCAGCTTCTCCGTCGTATAGTCGTTGTATTCCTTCTCGGTAATGTCGGGAGAATAATAGAATACGTCGCGCTTCTCCTGCGTCACGACGCCTTTTGTGAGCAGTCGGTATAGAAGGGTCTTTACCGTCGAATCCTCCCAGCCGTTGCGAAGGCGGATCGCTTTGCGGATATCGGCCACGGGCATGGGCCTTTTCGCGTCCCAGAGAACACGAAGGATCAGAAGCTCGGAATCGGCAATCTTTTCAACCGGGTTTGTCATGGCTGCCTCTTTTCCAGACTACAAGTGTAATCTTCATATCTGTCAACAGACTACGCTTGTAACCCGGATATGTCAACACACAAAAAGAAAGAAACCGCGGAGGTCCGGAATTTGTTACAATATAGTCATATGACAGATATACTTGCCGGATTGTCGGACCTTGATCCAAAGCGCATAACTGCGCAATAAATGGGTATCGGGAGGGAATATGTATTTTGATACAGTAGCGGAGAGCTGGGACGACGAGCTGCGGATGAAGCGGGCGAGAGTGATTTCGGACGAAATCCGTGCGTCCATTCCGGACGATGCGCATGGCAGCGCGATGGAATTCGGCTGCGGGACGGGCCTTATCAGCCTCGGCCTTCACGATCAATTCGAGCACATCACGCTGATCGACACATCGGATAAAATGATAGAAGTCTTGAAGAATAAGATCGACGCCCGAAAGATCAGGAACATGATGCCCGTTCTTATGGATATCAACACCGATGAAGAAGCCAAAAAAGTTAAATATGACGTCATCTATACGTCTATGGCCCTTCACCATATCCCGGACACGGAAACGACACTTAAGAACCTGCGGGAGATGCTCGCGGACGGCGGCTCCCTGTGCATCGTCGATTTGACCGAAGAGGACGGGAGTTTTCACCGGCTCGAAAAGGATTTTCAGGGACATAACGGTTTCGACCGGATCGCCATGGGCGACCTGATGGACCGGCTCAGGTACAGGAACATGGAATCCCGCGTTTTTTTTGAGGGAACCAAACCGGTGGAAGACAGAGATGTTCCATATTCTCTATTTATCCTGACGGCAAATAAATAGCAGCAAGAATTTTTGGATGTTGCAGGGAGATTATCACATGACAGAAAAGAAGCATAACAAAAGAGTATACGTACGGGTCCTTCAGGTGTTCGGACTCTTTGTAATCGCGCTTTTGATAACGTTTGCAATTCTCTATGGGAATCTGATTCTGTCGGCGACGTCCTTTTCGAGAATGGAGGATCAGCAGGCCTATACGGCACATATCTACGGCGACATGTATTTCGACGATTATCTGAAGGCGGGCGGCGTTCGGACGGCCGACGAACTCATGGATTATATCTCCGGGAAGCTTACTTTCGGCCTGGGGCATCTTGATGTTACGGATCACGGCTGCTCGTCCTACACGGCAGTGACGCCCGAAGGAGATTATCTGCTTTGCGCGAACATCGATCAGCACCTGTTCGACGAAAGAACACCGATCATTGCGACGATCGACGGAGAAACAAATATTCTCGGACTCGCCAACGCGGGAAATATCACGAGATCGTCGGACGGACTTGATCTCAAAGACCGGCTGCTCTGTTCGTTTCTGCCATACGTACTCTGCAACGGAATGAATGGCGATGGCCTTGCCGTAGGTGCGGCAACGGTAGCCGGCTCGGTTTGCAGGGACTCCGAGAAGCCGGACCTTTATGATTCGACCATAGTCTATGCCGTACTCGACCAGGCATCAAATGTAGACGAAGCGCTCGCGCTTCTTGCCAAATATGACAATGCGCGGGACGATGGCAAGATGTCGCATTATATGCTTGCCGACAAGGACGGCAATACGGCCGTCGTCGAGTGGATCGACGGGGAGATATCCGTATTCAGGCCGGAAGACGGGAAGAACTATTTTGTCATGACCAATTTCGCACTCGCTGCGATGAGCGGGTTCGGCATGGACCGCTATGAATCCTACGAGAAAACACTCGGCAAATGCGGCGGCGTTCTGTCGGAGAAGGACGCCCTGCATCTTCTGACAGAGAACGTGATCGAAAGCGACAAGATGTGGTCGGTCGTTTTTAATCTCAGCAAGGGGACGGCGCTGGTCTGTTTTCGAGGAGACGATTCAAAGACATATTCGTACCGGGTCGGCTGACGGTCATTTAGGAATATTCTTATTGATCTTCCAGCGAATCTTTGCAGGAGACAATCGAAATAGCTCTTGCTTTTTTTGCCAAATTTGTCACTATTAGAGATGTATATATCATCAACGGCATTTTTGATTCAAGTCACGAGCGAATGAGAAAGAGGTGCGATATGAGTCAGTATCTTGAAGAGTTTTCGCAAATCCTTGAAGGAGAGAACAAGGAAGAGGCCGTGCGATTTGCTCTGGATCTTCTTCGGACAGAGACCCTTGATGTTATCGGGCTGTATTCGGAGATCTTAACGCCCGCCCTGAACCACATGAAGTGCAATCTTAAGGAGAAGCAGGTCTGCGTCTGGAAAGAGCATGTCCGTACGGCGATCGTTCGCACGATTGTCGAGAATTGCTACCCGTATGTGCTCGAAAAGAGGGGCGCCGGAGCGAACAAGGGCACAGCGGTGGTGATCTGCCCGCCCGGGGAATATCACGATCTCGGTGCGCGAATGGTCGCGGACTTTTTCACGATCTGTCATTACGACACCGTATTCGTAGGCAGCAACACGCCGTACGAGGATTTTTACAACGCGGCGGATCTCATTCATCCGGATATCATCGCGATCAGCGTCAGCAATTACTACAATCTTGTCGTGACGAAGAAGATAGTCGCGGAACTTAAGAATAAGACCGGACACAAGGCCAAAATTGTTGTGGGCGGCTACGCCTTCCGGGATAACCGCGAGAACCACCTGGCGACGGTCGGCGCGGACAGCTATGCGGAGAGTTTCTCCGACATCAAGCGCATCGCAGAAGCAGGAGGGAACGTATGAAATTGAGTTTCAGCATAGCGACCCGGTTTCTGAGATCCAATATCGGTCAGACCCTGATCATCATTCTGGGCATCGGGATCGGTATTTCCGTGCAGATCTTTATCGGATCCCTGATTCAGGGTCTCCAGAAAAGTCTTGTCGAAAAGACGATCGGAAGTTCCTCGCAGATTACGGTGACGGCCGAAATAAAGGATGACGGTATAAGCGACTATATAAATCTTGAAGAGATGATTAAGGCGATCGATTCGAGAATCGTATCGGTTTCGCCCACCTATGACAACGCGGGACTGATGGAGTACGACGGCAAATCGCAGTCGCTTCTCGTCAGAGGATTTGATTTTTCGAAAGCCGATGAAATCTACAAAATATCCGATGCGATTATTGACGGAACAATGCCTCAAAAGACGGGCGAGGTCCTTCTTGGCAAGAATCTGATCGATGAATATGGCTTCAAGGTCGGAGATGTGATCAATGTGATTACTCCCGATCAAGCGGTAAAGGAATGCACGATCGTCGGCTTCTTCGATCTGAAGGTCGCACAGCTCAACACGAGCTGGTGCATTACGACGCGTTCCTCGGCACAGGAACTTTTCGGCGCGGGAGACATTGTCACCTCGATCGAAATGCAGGTCGACGACAACTCGGTATTCGCCTCCGACAAGATCGCAGAGAATGTTTCTTCGAAGATCGGCGATGCATATAAGGTTACCGACTGGAAGGCTCAGAACGAGCAGCTCCTGAGCGGACTTTCCGGCCAGAGCATCTCGAGTCTTATGATTCAGGTCTTTGTCATGCTGTCGGTGATCCTGGGCATCGCAAGTGTCCTCGCGATTACGGTTATGCAGAAATCCAGGCAGATCGGCATCCTGAAAGCCATGGGAATCAAGAACGGGCAATCGAGTCTGATCTTCCTGTTCGAAGGACTGATACTTGGCATTTTCGGCGCTGTTACGGGAGTGCTGCTCGGACTCGGTCTGGCGGCGTCGTTCACGGCATTCGCCTTGAACCCGGACGGAACGCCCGTCATAGCACTCTACATCGATCCGAACTTTATCGCTCTGTCCGGAGGAATTGCCGTACTGGCCTGCCTTCTCGCCTCGCTGATACCGGCCCGCAAATCGTCGTCGCTCAATCCGATCGACATCATCAGAAACAATTAAGGAGGCCGTTATGGAGAATGTATTAGAGCTAAAAGGCGTCAACAAAATCTACGGCACTTCCGTAAAGACGCAGGTTCTTACCGATATCAATATCGCTTTTGAGAAGAGCTCGTTCAGCTCGATCATCGGGCAGTCGGGCAGCGGCAAGAGCACGCTTCTCAATATTATGGGAACGCTCGACACGCCGACGAACGGTCAGGTATTCCTGAACGGCGTCGATACCGCCAAAGCCTCGAAAAACACACTCGCAGAGCTGCGGAATAAATCGATCGGTTTCGTATTCCAGTTCCATTATCTTCTGCCCGAATTCACGGCGCTCGAAAATGTCCTTATGCCGTACCGGATCGGCGGAGGCAAAGTCAACAAAGAGATTACCGATAAGGCAAAGGAGTATATGGCCCTGGTCGGTCTTGAGAAAGTGATGAACAACAACGCGACGAAGATGTCCGGCGGACAGCAGCAGAGAACGGCCATTGCCAGGGCAATCCTGAACAATCCCGATATTATTCTGGCCGATGAGCCGACTGGAAACCTCGATTCCGATTCGACCGAGAACATCTACACGCTCCTTCGCGATATCAACATGCGGCTCGGCACGACTTTCGTCATCATAACCCACGACCGGCATATTGCCGAAAAAGCCGACCGCATCATCGAGATCGCGGACGGCAGGATCAATCTGGACATTCGCAAGACCTGACGGATTTGCGTAAAAAAATAATAGGTAAACACATTAGATTGGAGAGAAAAGATGTCTGTTTCTTACAAATGTCCGAATTGTGCGGCGAATCTTGAGTTCGACGCGGACACACAGCAAATGGCCTGTAAGTTCTGCGGATCGCAGATCAGGCCGGAAGACGTCATCACAGTCGAGAATCCGGAATGGAAGCAGGAATCAGCCGAGAAATGGCAATCGGATGTCGTTTCCTACACTTGCGGCAACTGCGGAGCGGCGGTTATCACGGACCAGAATACATCCGCGACCTTCTGTGCCTTCTGCGGATCTCCCGCAATCGTGCCCGAACGGCTTGTCGAAGGATACCGTCCGTCCGAACTGATTCCGTTCACGTACGGCCGTGACGCCGCCGTTAATAAGTTTTTCGAGTGGTGCAAAAAGGGCCGGATGACACCGAACGATTTCGCATCGGACAAGAATATCGAGAAACTGACCGGTATCTATGTGCCGTTCTGGCTTTTCGACAGCGATGTCGATATGCTTTTTACGGCGAAGGGTACGAAAGTACGCAGTGTGTCGACGGGCAGCACAACGACTACAACCACCTCTTATTACAATATTAAGCGCTCCCGAAAAGAGGCGTGGGACCGGATTCCGCTGGACGGCGCCACACATATGGACGATAAACTCATGGAGATCATCGAGCCGTATGACTATAAGGATCTTACAAAATTTGACATGAAGTATCTGGCGGGATTCTATGCCGAGAAATATGACCTTCCCGAGGACAAACTCCATGTGCGTCTCAAGGATAGACTGGTGAAGTATATCAAAACCATTTTCGACGAGTCGGTCAAAGGATATACCACGATCACGGAAGCCGCCGACAAGAGCAAGTACATCCGTCCGCGCTACGTCTATGCATTACTGCCGGTCTGGATGCTGAATTATCAGTATCGCGGCAAGAAGTACACGTTTGCGATGAACGGCCAGACGGGGAAAGTCGCGGGAGAACCGCCGATCAGCCGGATGAAGCTCCTCGTTGTTGCGTCGACGTCGCTTCTTGTAAGCGGCATCATATTCTATTTGATCGGAGGGCTTTTCTTATGAACAACATCAGGAGACTCCTGTCCTTTAGCCTTTCCGGCGCGAGAAGAATTTTTACTGTTCTCGGCAGCGTCCTTGCGGCCGCCGTCATTCTATCCGCGGTTTCGGTGCCCATTTTCGCGCAGGGGCCTGGAAACCGTGTGACCGGCGTCTATGACGACGCCCTTCTTCTGAACGATTCCGAAGAAAGAGCCCTGGAGACAATGGAGAAACGTATTTCCGAAAAATGGGATATCAACGTGCTGATCGCCACGACGATATCGAAAACCGGCTATTCCAACTCGGATTCCGGCAGTGAGAGCTATGCCGAGGACATCTATCACGACAAGACCGACGCGCACAAGACAGAAGAAGACGCGTCCGGATTCCTGATTCTGATCGATATGGAGAATCGTTACTTCTACATTTTCACGCACGAGAGCGTGAATGACCGTGTAACGGATGGCCGCTGTGATGAGATTTACGAGGATGTCGCAGACTATGCCTCGGCAGGCAGATACTATGAGTGCCTTGATCAGGCACTGGGTGAAATGGATTCCTCACTTCAGAACTATCGTACGACACAGCTTGCGATTTGCTGGGGAATTCGGATCGGCGGCCCGATTATAGTGACCGGCGTGTTGATTCTGATTCTTGTTTATCACAAAAGGAGCAAAGTTACGGTTACCAATAAGACGTACCTGGACTCTGCCAATTGCGAAGTTATCGACGATATAGACGATTTCACGCACAGCACCGTTTCGGTTGTTCACAACTCCAGCTCCAGCGGCGGCCACGGCGGCGGAGGAGGAGGCGGCGGCGGAGGTCACTCCGGCGGCGGAGGAGGACATTTCTGACGAGTCACATTTCGGCTCCTTTCCTTAACCGGAAGGGGGCCGTTTTCATGCCGGGAAAAAGTAGTACAAATATTTGTTAAATATCAAAGAAGACATAATTGACTTTCATCAGCTAAGATGATTAATTGAATATAGTACAAACTATAATTTCATTTCAGGCTTATCGCTGGAGTTATAACGAATAAAGACAAAAACCTTTTAGTCAGGTGGGGGGAGTCCCGTATGTTCCGAAAACACACAAATCCTTATTTTCATGAGAATCGTCAATCCGGGCGTCGGTTGTCCGTGCTTCTTTCTGCGCTTCTTTCCGTGCTGTTCCTCCTATCTTCTGTTCCGGCACCTGTTTTCGCGGCTGTCAAGGTCCAGGAGGGCGGAGTATCGACCGCATCGGCGGGAACTTTCTCGACGAGCGACGACGCGGATTCGGAATATCTCGATCCGGTCAATACTTTTTCCGACGGCCCTGTCTCTTATTATCTGGTTACACAGGATGCGGCAAAGTCGGCCTGGACTACCGTGGATTATCAGGGAAATACATATCCGCTGGCGGCCGTTGTGGTTAGCAATGACATGAATGCGATGAAGGTGAACGACGTCAGCATTTTTGCCGCGGATCACACGGTGTTCTTTGATTCGGGACTGTATACCGATACGGATCCAAACGCGTATGTCCGTTTATCGATCACCAATCTTTCCCTGGTCGGACTCTATGAAGATGCAAACGGTGACCCGGCCGCTTCCCTTACCAAAACGGCCCGAGCGGACAATACAGTTGAACGATATAATATTATGCACAGGAATGTGTATTTCGAGAACCTGATCTTTGACGGACTCGGACGGAATATGACTTCGGCGAAGAGCCGAGGTGAATACTGTTTCTTCATTACCGGTGTTGCCGCTCCCTGGGACGGGACCGACGGATTCGTGATGAAGAACTGCGTTATACAGAATGTCGGAGCCTCCAACATGGCGTCGACTTCGAAAAACGTGGCGATCAATATCTACAGCTCGAACGGACGTCATAATTTCGAGGGTCTTGTTATCCGTAATATCAAGACAACTTTTGGACTTGGCATCGTGAGCATGAATCGTGCTACCCAAAACTACTTTAAAGACCTGACGATAGATGGTTCTTTAGCGAGCTCCACTTCGAATTCGATCAAAATTGAAGATACGGACTCGGGAATTGACGTTCCCTATCAGACATATAAGAATGTTTTTGCGGGGGCGCTGACGCTTACGAAGACCGGAGGCCAGGGCTACGTCTACATCGAACGCTATCAGTACGCCGGAACCTATGTTCCTCAAGAATACCGCTATGCCCGTTACAGTACGTCGAACGGCTCATCCTTTTCCTCGGCGATCAATGTATACAGTTCACTTCCCGCGGCATCCTCTTCCTATGCCGTCCTTGACCTGACCGATAACTATTGGATTGTCCGGACCGATTCGGCAACATCCGTTGAGAATCAGATCACGGCGATCAGAACGGTGCTGTCCAGAGTGTCTTCCGCCGGAGTTCCCAACAGCATTCCCGGATACAAGATTAAGCTCGTTACGGCGGTCTCCTCGATCGGAAGCTTTGTGGTACCGGATCTCGGAAGCGCTCCGGCAAGTCTTGTTGCTGTGAAGCTGCTCGAGACCGGAAACCCGGCCGCGTACGACAGCACGGAGTTGATTCCGTTTACCGCGGCTTCGACGATCACTCTAAAATCCTCGGATCCTTCCGGAATTCAGATCTATAATATCGATTTTGATTCTCAGGCTTTCTATACAATGAAAGAGGCGGTTTCCGGTGTTGCGCTAATAACGCCTGCCGATCCGAATGAATCAGCTCCGCCGGCGGGTTACCCGGTTTATGGCGGCTATGCGCTCACATCCTCAGCCAAAGTGGCCGGTTCGCGGCCTTCGACATTTGTAAATTGCTTATTCACAGCACTTGCTTCTTCTGTCACGATAAACAATCCCATATCCGAACTCGGCCTTACGCAGCAGACGACCTTTGATGCGGACATCGCGGGCGGTTACACGGACAGTTCGATGGCAGCTTCGGCCTCGTCGGTGAACGATACCTCGATCCGGTGGTTCTCGAGCAATCCGGCTGTCTTGTCCATTGATCCTTTAACGGGCGTCGCGACGGCTCATGCGCTCGGTACCGCAACCATTACGGCGAAGTCCACGGACTCTCTGAACCAGGGAGAAATCGAGAAACCGTTCGCATCTTTTGCGGTTACGGTTCGCGATCTGTTCTATGTTTCGTACAACGCCAACGGCAGCGATTCCGGAACGGCTCCGGCACAGGTTCCTGTCATATCTGGAAAGACCACAATTATAATGCCGGAAAACGATCTGATACGCGCCGGCTATACGTTCGAAGGCTGGAACGTGAAACCGGACGGGACCGGAACGAATTATGCAGTCGGAGAATCGGTAACGGTTACGGCCCCGCTTGTATTGTATGCACGTTGGGTGAAGATCTTTGTTGCTACACCAACACCGACCGTTACGCCAACACCGACCGTTACGCCGATTCCGACCGTTACGCCGGTTCCGACAACGACGCCGGAGCCTACTCTCACACCGGCTGTGCCGACACCGACGCCGGCATCGGGAGTGTTGGGCGCTGTAAGAACACCTACGGCTGCGCCGACGTCAAGACCTTCAAGCGGTGTACTGGGTGTCACAAGGACCGGTGAGAAGACGAGCACACTTCTAGTAGCCGCGTCTGTCGCACTCCCGGTTTTGGCAGCCGTCGGGATTGTCATTCTCGTGATACGAAGGAAAAAGGCATAATGACTGAACCGGCGGTACCGTTAAGGGACGCCGGTTTTTGCATATGAACAGTACGTTAATAACGAAGTTGTCGATGATGACGGCAAGAAGTTCCGATTCTGACAAATCGTCGCTATTAATGTAAATATATAGAACGCACGTCCGAAACAGCGTTAGGAAACATTTTCTAAGAACGAAGCCGCGAGACGAAGCCAAAAAGGCCGAAGACGCGGCTTCTCCAATGTCCGGCCGGATAAGCAGTCACATGGATCATGAAAGCCGGTATGCCCTTGAGCTGTCTTTTACCCGAAATCCGGTTGACAGACAGAGAAAATTGTACTATGATCTATTTCCGGTTCTCGTAATTTCGAGACCGGTTGTACCTCGATATCAAGCCGCCGAGCGGCCTCGAAAAATCTGAAAAGCGTCAAAAAATAACGGTTGACAGATGAAAAGATCGATGGTATCCTACTTAAGCGCTTCGGGAAAACGAACGCGACGAACCTTGAAAATTGAATAGAAGAGCAGAAAAAACGAGCCTTAAGTTCAATTCGTAAGAGTTGAGAAATTATAAGTAAACAAAGAGCCAAACGGCTCTCAAGATTTTTTTGAGAGTTTGATCCTG
>Ga0209800_10000532_pt1 | contig 57184 bp, 51 predicted proteins | sample Higcelweek8metaG_FD_187174 | JGI IMG/M metagenome (GOLD analysis project Ga0209800, IMG submission 187174) | Freshwater pond sediment microbial communities from the University of Edinburgh, under environmental carbon perturbations - High... | ecosystem: Environmental > Aquatic > Freshwater >...
GAACCCCGGTTCTTGGAATGAAAATCCAATGTCCTAGACCTGACTAGACGATAGGGACAGCGTCAAGAATTAAAGCCAAGCACAGTAGGCAAGCCGCTCTTCATTGCAAGCATTTTTTTATGAAAAATTTCCGCCGCGCAATTTGCCGTTTTTTGTTGCCCGTGCGCCCTTCATTACAATACTTTTAAACAATGAAGAAAGTATATAATACGGCGGTTGACGCTTGGCTTGCGGCGCTTCTTTTGGTGGCGCTGGGTATTTTTATATATTCGGTAGTTTCGGAGGTGCAAGTTTCCGGCGTTGAAAACGCGGGTCTCTTGCTGTTGCTAGCACTTGTGGTAATACCTATTCTAATTCTTTGCTCAATACCTTGCAGATATATACTTACGGACGATTGTCTGACGGTTCAGGCGGGGCTTATCAAAAAGAAGATTCCATACGGCGACATCGTCAAAATGTCTCTTAGCTGCAATCCGCTCAGCGCCCCCGCATTCTCATTAAAGCGCGTGCGCATAGATTTAAAAAAGGGCTTTGTGCTTGTGTCGCCCAAAGACCGCTCGGCTTTTATTGCAGACATAGACAAAATGCGCAAAGCCGCAAAAAAAGCCGCCAAATAATAAGAGTCGGCGATATTTCGGGCTTTTCTCTAAAATGCTTGATTTCCGCTTTAGCATTTTGTCAAATTGCGCGCATGAAAAAAATCGAGCTTCCAAAAGAACCCTTGATGACAATTGACGATCTGCCCTTCAAGAAAATCGCAAAGGGCAAGGTTCGCGAAAACTTCGACCTCGGCGACGAGCTTTTAATCATCGCCAGCGACAGAATTTCCGCCTTTGACGTAATCATGCCAAACGGCATACCCGGCAAGGGCATTTTGCTCACGCAAATCAGCCTTTGGTGGTTTAAGCAAACCCAAGGCATTATGAAAAACCACCTCGCCGAAAATCACGACGAGAGGGTTAAAGAGCTTCTAAAAGACTACCCGCATCTCATTGCGCGCTCCATGATAGTAAAAAAGCTTGCGCCCATGCCTATAGAGGCGATAGTGCGCGGCTACCTTGCGGGCAGCGGTTGGAAAGAATATAAGCAGACCGGCAAGCTGTTTGATTTTGAAATACCCGCCGGCCTCAAGGAAAGCGCAAAACTGCCGGAGCCTCTCTTTACGCCCACAACCAAGGCGGCAGAGGGGCATGACCTGCCAATCACAAACGCCGAATGTTCAGAGCTTCTCGGCAAAGACACATTTGAAAAAATCAAGGCGGCGAGCATAGAGCTTTACAATCTCGGCCACAAAAAAGCGGCCTCTTGCGGCGTGATTTTGGCGGATACGAAGTTTGAATTCGGCAAAGATAAAAACGGCAACATCTATCTTATCGACGAGGTTCTCACGCCCGATTCGTCTCGCTATTGGCCCGCCGACAAGTATGAGGCGGGGCGTTCGCAGCCTTCTTACGACAAACAGTATGTCCGCGACTGGCTTGAAGGTTTGGACTGGAATAAGCAAGCCCCCGGCCCCGTGCTGCCCGCCGACGTTGTCAAAAACACAATCACTTGTTATAAGACCGCCCTTGAAAAACTGATGGGGCAAGCCATATAGCATAAGTTTATTTTAAAACGGCGGGTTTTATGCCCGCCGTTTTTTTGCATCGCAAACGCATTGCGCAAAAAAAGCCCCGCACTTGCGGGGCCTTTTAATGCGAGTTAATGCAAAAAATTGCGGTGCTTTTACGGCTTAGTTGTTTGAGGCCGCGCGCATTTTTTTAACGTGTTCCAAGACCGCCTTTACTGCGGCAGAGTCGGCCTCTTTGCTTGCGGCATGTCCCATATCAACCGTGACAAACATTTCTTTATTACCCTTAAGCGCGTTATATGCCGCATAAGTAGTTGTAGGCGGGCATACCCTGTCGGCATAGCCTATTGACATAAAGCTGTCGGCCTTAGTTATTGCGGCAAAGTTCATGGCGTCGATATAGCGGGCTTCTTCTACAATATTTTTATCGTAGTTGCCGTTTTCATCCATCGCAGTAAATACGCGCGGCCAACCTGCGGCGCGTTTTACCGCAAAGCCCGAGTGGTCGCAAAGCGCGGCGATGTGAGACGCAAAAAATGTAACCCTGTCATCCAACCCCGCCGCAACTATGGCCTGCCCGCCGCCCTGACTGCGGCCGTAGGCCACCAAAATTTTGCCGTCCCACTGCGCTTGTTCGGTGACTACTTGCATTGCGCGCAACAAGCGCATGTATAAAAAACGGAAGAACATTTTGTCGCGGTTGCCGACACCCTTAAGATAATACTCTTTCAGCTCTCCGTTTTGAAGGTCGGAGTAAAATTTTGCGGGCTGCCCGTTGGGCAAACCAAGCGCGTTAAAGTCTATGGCTATAAAGCCGAGCTTTGCCCATTCTACAGGCACATTGGGGTAAGAACCGCGCACGCCTGCGCCGTGGCAGCTTACCAAAGCGGGCAGGCTTTTATTTGCGGCGTTTTTGGGATATGCCATATAGCCCGAAAGTTTGCCGTCCAAAACATCGGCTTGAACATCGAAAAGCAGAACAGACGGGTCTTTGGTTTCAACGGGCGTAAGCTTTAAGTTTTGCGGTATAGCATTTAAAATCTCTTTCTGTTTTTGCCAGTATGATATAAAGTCATCGGGTACGGGCAGGCTTGGTTTGATTTCAAGAGGGGCATAGGCGGCACCTGCGTCAACCAATATTGGCGTTTTAATGTCGGGCGCGTAAACTTGGGCTGTGCATCTCACAAAGCCGGGTTCATCAAGCTTGCCTTTAAAAAAGGCCTTGCCGTCTTTATCCGTCTTGACCGTGCCCTTTGTAAATGGGGCTACTCCGTCTTTTGACACTTCCCAGTTCACTTTTAAGTCTGCTGCGGGCTTTGCATCCTTTGTGACGACTAGCGTGAAAGAGCACTCTTCGCCGAGCTTGTATGTTCCGTCTTCGCGGTCGACCCTGATTGCCGTCAAATAATCCCCCGACTTGCGCGAAACCCCAAGCGCGGGATATTGCAGCGCAAAAAGAGTCGCAAAAACCATTAAACTAATCTTCAAAAATACATGTTTCATATTTGTATATTTTTACTTTTTACAAAAATGTTCGCAAACAAAAAATCTTAGCTCCAAGAGCTTAATAATGTTGATTGGCAAATCAAAAAGTGATTCTTTGGCGGTTTTTTATGAAATACTTTCAACCCAAGTTGCTTGAGTGCCTTAAGGGCTACAAGCTTTCGACTTTCATAGCCGACCTCGGCGCGGGCGTCGGTGTCGGCATCATAGCCTTGCCTTTGGCGATGGCTTTCGGGATAGCCAGCGGCGTTACGCCGGAGCAAGGCTTAATCACGGCGGTCATCGCGGGCTTTTTAATTTCGGCATTCGGCGGTTCAAAAGTGCAGGTAGGCGGGCCGACGGGCGCGTTTGTGGTAATAGTGCTCGGCATAGTTACGCAATACGGATACTCGGGGCTTGCAATATCCACCTTTATGGCGGGTATATTTTTGCTTTTTATGGGCTTTGCAAAAATGGGCAGCGTTATACGTTACATACCGCGCCCCGTTACGATAGGCTTCACAAACGGCATTGCAGTTCTTATTATTTCAACGCAGATTAAAGACTTTTTCGGATTTAAAATTTCGCGCAGACCTGAAGACTTTGTAGACACAATTTCTCTGATTTGGCAGAACATTTCTACAATAAGCTTTGCCGCCGCTATTATGTCGATAATATGCGTGCTTATAATTTGGTATTGGCCAAAGAAGTTTGCTGCGCGCGTTCCGGGCTCGATAATCGCGATATTACTTGCGACTCTTGCGACCGTGTTTCTAAAAATACCCGTAGAAACCATAGGCGACAAGTTCGGCGAAATTTCATCCGAACTTCCCAAATTCAAAATGTTTGCCATAAGTTGGGATGAAGTGCGCAATTTGCTTTCGCCCGCAATTACGATAGCGATTTTAGCGGCTATAGAATCTTTGCTTTCGGCGGTTGTTGCAGACGGTCTTATTGAAGAAAAGCACAATTCAAATCAAGAGCTTTTGGGGCAGGGCATTGCAAACGTAATAGTACCTTTCTTTGGCGGCATACCCGCAACGGGCGCAATTGCGCGCACGGCCGCCAACATCAAAAACGGCGCTAAGACGCCCGTCGCAGGCATAATACATTCAATAACTCTTTTGATTATCTTGCTTGTGCTTGCGCCATACGCGAAGTTTATCCCGCTTTGCTGTCTTTCTGCGGTGCTCTTTATAGTGGCTTACAACATGGGCGAATGGCATGAGTTCCGCATGGTGCGCCGCATGCCTTTAAGCGATGCGACAGTGCTTATTATTACATTTTTACTCACAATATTCTTTGACCTTACAATAGCGGTTGAAGTGGGTATGTTGTTTGCGGCAATGTTGTTTATAAGGCGCGTATCGGCTTCGACGGAAGTTTCGCCCTTTGACGACAAGGCTGAGCATGAAAACTTCATAGACACCCTTGAAGGCAAAGATGTGCCTGCGGGCGTAATGGTCTTTAGGGTTTTCGGGGTGCTTATGTTTGGCGCGGCAGACAAGCTTGAAAGCATTTTGGGCCGCCACTCCATGCCGCCCAAGATTATAATTATAAGAATGCGCACTGTGCTTGCAATGGATGCTACGGCGCTTGACGCCTTAGACAGAATAAGAATCAAACTGAACCGCCAAGGCATAGATTTGGTGATAAGCGGCGCGCACTCGCAACCCTTGCAAATGATGCGCAAATCTGGCTTCTTAAATAAAATCGGGCACGACCACGTGTTTGAAAATATAGACTTGGCGCTTGCCAAGGCCAGAGAGCTTTTAAGCGCCAAACAGTCTTAGCGTCCGCTTTGAATTTTGAGGCGCGCAGTTTTAAACGCTTGCGCGCCTTTTTTGCGCAAGCTTGTGCGGCACATGAACGCGCATAAAAAAACGCCCCGTGGGGGGCGTTTTTAAATTCTTTGCAAATGCAAAAACTACATATTGGCTATGATTTCTTGGCCGAAGGCCGAGCACTTAACCTCTTTTGAGCCCGTTATCAAACGCGCCAAGTCATAAGTTACAACCTTCTTCGCGATTGCGCCTTCTATGCCCTTTACGATGAGGTCTGCGGCTTCATTCCAGCTCATGTAGCGGAACATCATTTCGCCGGACAGTATTACGGAGCCCGGGTTTACCTTGTCTAATCCCGCATATTTGGGAGCCGTGCCGTGCGTGGCTTCAAAAATCGCGTGGCCGCTTATGTAATTGATGTTTGCGCCGGGGGCTATGCCTATGCCGCCGACTTGCGCGGCAAGCGCGTCGGATATATAGTCGCCGTTAAGGTTGAGCGTTGCGATAACATCGTAATCTGCGGGGCGCGTGAGGATTTGCTGCAAGAATGCGTCCGCAATCACGTCTTTTACGACGATGCCGTTTGGCAACTTGCACCAAGGGCCGCCGTCAATGGGTTGTGCGCCGAATTCTTTGCGGGCCACTTCATACCCCGTATCGCGGAAGTATCCTTCGGTAAACTTCATGATGTTGCCCTTGTGCACAAGCGTTACGCTTTTGCTGTTTTGCGCGATTGCATATTCAATCGCCGAGCGCACCAACCTTTGCGTGCCTTCGTAAGAAACAGGCTTTATGCCTAGGCTGCAAGACCCGGGGAAGCGCACCTTTTTAAAGCGGGCGGGGAAATTTTCTTTTAAAAAGGCCTTGAGGGCTTCGGTATCGGCTTCGCCGTTTTGGAATTCTATACCGGCGTAGATGTCTTCGGTGTTTTCCCTGAAGATTACCATGTCTACAAGCTCGGGATGTTTGACGGGGCTTTCAATGCCCTTAAAATAGCGCACTGGGCGCTGACACACATAGAGGTCAAGCTCTTGTCTGAGCGCAACGTTGAGAGAGCGTATGCCGCCGCCTACGGGCGTTGTGAGCGGTCCCTTGATGCCAACCAAAAACTCCCTAAAGGCTTCAAGGGTGTCTTCGGGCAGCCATGTGTTGAATTTGTTGAACGCCTTCTCGCCGGCGTAAACTTCAAACCAGCTGATTTTCTTTGAGCCGCCGTAGGCTTTTTTTACGGCCGCGTCAAAAACGGCCTGAGAGGCCGCCCAGATGTCGGGGCCTATGCCATCGCCCTCTATGTAGGGCATGACGGGCGCGTCCGGCACTATAAGTTTGCCGTCTTTTATTGATATCTTGTCGCCTTGCGGGGCTTGTATGTTTTTATAGCTCATAATTCCTTAAAGTATATTACTGCTTTTAGTTTTTTAGACTTTGCCGAGTCTTTCAACATCTTTTTAAGCGCTCTGGGCTTTTTTTTACTTTTTACGAACTTTAATACAATTTTGCGGCAAATGCCGCGTCAAAATAAAAAGGCTTGAAGGGCGCGCGTTCTTCGCCTTTTATTAACTCAAACAAGGACACAACGTGGCAGGCGACAACACAATACTGGGTATAGACATAGGCGGTTCGGGCGTCAAAGGCGCTCTGGTAGATTTAAGAAAGGGGGATTTTGCCTCTGAAAGAATGCGAATCCCGACTCCGATGCCCCGCAGCTTGGACGGGTTGCTCGGCGCAATTAAGGAGATTGTGGATTCTTTCAAATGGAAGGGCGCGCTGGGCTGCACCTTTCCGGGCGTCATAAGGGCGCAGACTATCGAGACCGCCGTGAACATGGGCAAAGAAATTTTCGTAGGCGTAAATCTCGCCGAAGAAATCGGGCGCGTTTGCGCTTGCGAGGCATGGGTCATAAATGATGCCGACGCCGCAGGCGTTGCCGAAATGCGCTACGGCGCAGGCAAAAAGAACAAAGGCGTGGTGCTGGTTCTTACGGTCGGCACCGGCATAGGCTCTGCTCTTTTCATAGACGGCAAGCTTGTGCCAAATGCGGAGTTCGGCCAAATCAAAATGCGCGATAAAAAGACCGATAAGAGCCTGCCCGCAGAAAAAACCTGCGCGGACTCCATCCGCAAAATGCAAGAGCTTTCTTGGTCGGTATGGGCTTCGCGCTTCAACAAATATTTGCAATACATGCATTCTTTGGTATGGCCGGACTTGATTATCATAGGCGGCGGCATAGCCTCAAAGAGCGATAAATACCTGCATTTGCTCGATGTTAATTGCGACATTATGATTGCGGGGCTTGAAAACCGCGCGGGCATAGTGGGGGCGGCTTATCAAGCGCACAAAATGCTGCTTTAATTGCGCTTTATATTTTGATTTTTTAAAAATCAGCGCGGATTATTCCGCGCTTTTTTTGTCTCTTAAGACATTTTTTATGAGCCTGTTGACTTATTGGATAAATCTCGTCATCTATTTGCGATTTGCCTTGATGTTGTTTGGGCGGGAATTATTATCCAAAAAATAAATCAATAACACAGATTTTCAAAAATAGGGGGAATTATGAGAAAAATAATACTGGCTGCATTGTCGGCGTTTGCTTGTTTTAATTGCGTATCGGCGCAGGCCGCAACATTGCTTGCGGAGTCTGAAGATTTTTTGGCGCCGGGTATGTGGACGCGCGGTGTGCGCGACGGTCAGGGCTTTATTTCAACCGAATCTACCGGTATTGCCTCCACCGTCGTAAAAATTCCCGAAGACGGCATTTATTATGTGTGGGCGTCTTCTTTTGATTTTGAAAAAGTAAATCCGGGCATAAGAAGCTACAAAGTGCTTATAGACGGCGCGCCTTTGCCAAAGCCGGCCGCCAAACACGGCAAAGACGGTTGGAAGTGGGAGCTTTTGGGCTCTGTGCAAATTAAAAAAGGCAACGTCGCAATATCTCTTGAGGGCGTAGGCACCTTTCCGCGCTCTGACGCGCTGATTCTTACAGCAGACAGCGCCTACGACCCTAACGTCCTTTGCAAAACGTCCGACGACAGGCGCAAAATAAAAACCGCCAATATTAATTTGAAAATAGAGAATAAATATCTTTCGGAATTTTCAAAACTTACGCCGCTGAAGAATGTGACAAACGCGCAAACTGTAAGTGTCGGCAACGCGATTTTGCGGCTTAAGTTTACACAGAAAGAGGGGGCGGGCGGCGCGCTTTATTTTGAGCGCTATGCCGAAGCTTTTGACGGCGCAAAGTGGGTTAAGCTGCCCGACTTTAAGGATGAATATTTCTTTTTGAATTTTTCCAAATCAGACCCCAAATATAACGGCGCAAGATATTTTTCTGCATGGGCAAAAACCTACGGCGGCGTCACGACAATAGTTGACGGCAAAGAGATTAAATCAGGTTCCCCAAGCTTATATCCTTATGCGGCCGAGAAAACGCAAATCTTGCGCGTGAAAAATGTGCGGAAACTTTCGCCGACATCGGTAGCGCTTGAATGCGAAGGCGGATTGAAAGCGGTTTTAACCCTCTTGAAAGACGCGCCCGCAATCAAGGCTGATGTTTCATACACGGCCTCCGCGGACGGCTATTATTCAATAGGCTTTTTAAACGGCGCCATTGCAAAGCCCGAAGAAGTGACGGCCGTGCAGTTGCCCACTATGTTTCAAATGCGCAATTTGATGAGCGCGCCAAAGCAGGTCGGCGACAATATGACTTCGCACCCGCTTGCGCTTTTTGAGCAAAGCTTGGGCGGCGTGCCTTATGTAAACGCCGTCATTGCGGATCCCAAAAAATTTGCCAAGGACGAGTGGGCAAAAAAACAAAACTCGCAATACGGATTTTCTTTGGCCGCCCCCGACGGCTTTGTGCAAACCGCGATATTTTACCCGATACTCGGCGGCAAAAACTCTCTCAAAAAAGAGGGCGATGAAATCAAGTTTGCGTTCTATATCTTAAACGCGCTCACCGATTGGAAGGGCGGCCTTGAAATCGCCAACACAAAGGTGTTTACGGGAGGCAAAATATTCAGGCAGGCTTATGAAACCTCATTTTCAGACGCCCTAGGCAACATAGCGCGCTTTTTAAAGGATGAAAAATACAGCGCTTGGGACAGAACCATGAAAGGACGCTGGAATATTGAAGACAAAGATTTGGTCACGCAGGCAAGCCCGCTTTCAGAAGTGTCCGTGGCGATTTTGACGGATGATGAAGACTATTATAAAAACATAGCCCTGCCCACAATAGAGTATACGCTTTCAAGAGCGGGTTCTCACTTTTCAAAGCGCAATGAAAAAAGCCCCTACAGCGCGACTCCCTACGCTTTCAGCGTGCCTTCGTCTATGTGGGGTATAGATTATTATCTCGGTTTAAACAAACTCATAGGCGGCGGCAACAACTGGGTTGATGATTTTGAAAAAATGAACTTAAAGCCCACTATGTTTTACAGGCGTCCGTATTGGGCGCTGCTGCTGGGCTCTTACATAGCCAAGCCGGATGCCGCAGTTCTGGAAGAAGCCAAAGCCGAATGCGACAAATGGATAAAAAAGGCGTTTCACCCCGCAAGCACCGCAGAGGCAGATTACGAAGACTTTATTAACGTAGGCTCATATCCCTACTGGTGGTATTTGACGGATATGTATGAAATTACGGGAGAGGCAAAGTATCTTAAATACGCAGAGGCGGGCGCATTTAACAGCCTTGCAAGTTTGTGGAACTTCCCCATACCCGAGGGCGAGCAGACCATCAACAAGGGCAACATGGTTTACGGCGTGGGTTGCGTTTGGTGGCTCGGCGACGAAAAATTCCGCTTGGGCTGGGATACCCGCGAGGCCGCAAACGCGCTTTCAAACGGCAAGCTGCCTATAAAAGGCAATGCAACCGCATTTCCGCAGCCCGAAAAGCAGGCTGACTCTTTAAAAGTATCGCGCTTGGGCTTAAGCATTGAACAGCACTCAACCTACATTTGCGGCGATGAATATATGTGGAATATCTGTATGCCGAGCATGGCGCCCGAGATGCTCAAAGTTGCGCAATACACCCATAGGGACATACTCAAAAAGTTTTCCCGCCACGCAATAATAGGGCGGTATTCAAACTTTCTGGGCTATTATGTGTCAGACTTTACAGACCTTTTGCAGGATTCGCTTTACCCCTACAAGGGCCCCGACATATCAAGCCTTTATTACCATCACGCGCCCTGCCACTTTGCGCAGACGCTTGACTATTTGATGGCTCAGCTTGAGGCAGCTTCCGCAAACAAAATAAAATTCCCGTACGTGCGCCAGCAAGGCTATGTTTGGTTTGTAGACAGAATATTCGGTTTGCCCGGCAACGTTTACGGAGACGCAAACTGCAAACCCGTGCTTGACATGGACGCCGTGCGTCCCGACAGCCCCAAGGTAAGCACCTTTATGGCGCGCTCAGAAAACTTCATCTACGCCTTTATCTTTAATGATTCTGACGCCGCTATTAACGTTAAAGTTACGCTTGATTCCACAAGCCGCGGTATGAAGGGCGCAAAGCTTGAAGAGCAGGCAAGCGTTTTAAATGCGGACGGGAAAGAAACAGGCAAGGCGCAGATTTTGGGTGCAAACAGCTTTGAAATATCTGCGCAAGGGCTAATCACTTTAAAAATACCCGCCGAAAAACAGGCGATAGTTTCAAGCCTGCCACGCATGGAAGGCAATACGCATATTGAGGTAAAAAACGCCGCGCAAAAGGGCGGGGCGGACTTCGGAGATTTTCATGCATTCAGGATACGCGGTCCTTTCGGCAAAGATTCAATCTATGCTTTCTTTACAAAAGGCGTTGATAAAAACGCAACGCTTTATCTTGATTTGGAAGAACCCTTCAAACAGCATTTCGAGAAGGCAAAATTCCCCTATGAAATAAGCGTCTATCCGCTTAATATGCAAAGCAAAATCAAGTTTAAGGCGCGCATTGCGGAAGATGGCAAAGCCCCCATAGACTTGGGAGAGTTCGAGCTTTAATTTTTAAAACGCCGCCAAAAAAAAGAGCGGCGTTTTTTTGCGCTCAAAACGCATATCATTTTACCGCTTTGACATATCGCGCGTTAATTCGCAATTTCACTTGCGGGTTTTGGGCGCAAGGAGTAATATTCATACAAATATTTAACAAGGAGATTATATATGAATAGGAGAGGCTTTATAAAAAATTCCGCATTCTGCGCGCTCATGGGGTCTGCGGCTTTAAAACTCTTTGCCGAGGGCAAAAAAAACGCCTATAAACTCGGCGTTTGCGACTGGTCTTTCGGCTATGCGGGCGATGTCAAGGGGCTTGCCGCCGCCAAGGCCATAGGGCTTGACGGGCTGCAAATTTCCGCAAAAGACCCCGACATCAAAAGCGGCGTATTTATGACGCCCCCTCAGATTGAGGCCTACAAGGCGGAGTCTGCGCTTACGGGTATTGCAATTGCTTCGGTTGCGACTACCGGCATCAGCAAAGCGCCCTTTGCCTATACCGATGAAGCCGAAGCCTATCTTAAAAGCGCCATAGATGCGGCGGCCGCCTTAAACTGCGGCAACATCTTAATGCCTTTCTTCGGGCCTTCAAACATGCTTCAAAAAGATTCGGTAAAAATGGATGAAAAACATTTTGCGCCCCTTGTTGAAAAACTTAAGCGCATAGCGCCTTACGCCGCGCAAAAAAAGGTCGAAGTATGCCTTGAAGACTCAATATCGGCGGCCGACAACAGGCGCGTTATCGAGGCCGTGCAAAGCCCGTTTATCAAAGTATATTTTGACATATTCAATAACGAGTTTTACGGACATCCGAGCAGCGCCGAGACCATAAGAGAGCTTAAGGGGCTGATAGGCCAGGTGCATATCAAGGTTAAAACCCACAAGCTTTTAAAAGAGGGCGTTGAAACTCCCAAAGACTTGTCGGGCTGCATTGACGCGCTTCTTGAAACAGGTTACAAAGGGTGGCTCGTAATGGAAACCCACGGCTACAACGCAAAAAAGATGGGGCCCGCAGACGCGCTTTTTAAGGCCAATGCCGAATTCTTGCGCGAAAGCAAATTTTTTATGTGAGCTTTGCATAATCTTATAAATTAAAAGCCGCATTTTTTATCAGAAAGCGGCCTTTATTTATAAATATTACTTGATTGAAGCATGGAAATATACGATAATATATTCATTATGAAAAAACTCCTATTACTATTAACATTCGCCGCAACCTTAGTCGGTTGTAATTCAACTACGCAACAGACTCCTGAAAAAACAGCCGTCGACAGGGTATATGCGATAGACTCTCAGATATGCGGCAATTCGGGCTCAATCGCCGAAGTGGCCTCAAAGGCGCAATCGGTTGATCTTACGGGCACGCCCGCAAACTTCGCTTCGGCATATAAGGCCAACACAAAGGCTTGGCTCGCCCTTGCAGACATTGAAAAGCAGATGTATGCCGCAAACATCACCAAGGCTCAAAGCGATGTAAAAACCTTCCTTTCTGATTATACCTCAAACCCGACCAAGGCTTCGGTATTTATTCAGAACGCTTGGCCCCAGTTCTCAAATCAGATTGCGGCGGCTCTTACCAAGATAGTCTCCACCAAGGCCGACTATACTTCCATAGGCGCTTCTTACGGTTCGGTATATCCCAAGACTTCTTCTTGGTTTTCGTTCTAAGCCGTAATATTTTTTGAATTTTAACGGCGTTTCCGCAAAAGGGGCGCCGTTTTTTATTGCAATAGTCTCAAGACGCGGATTTTGGGGAGCTTTTGCAGGCGCATCTTTATTCTTTTTTTACTTGAAAAGGGGGGGATTTTATGAAGAACTGTTTCGCAAGGTCGGGTCCCATGCAATTAGCGTCGTGGCGAACCCCGTCAGGTCCGGAAGGAAGCAGCGGTAGCATTCGGCATAATGTGCCGTGGGCAACCTGACCCCTATGCATTTTCTATATGAATCTTAAATCGGACAAGAGTCAGGGCGGCGTTGCATCGCAATCGTGCCCGCCGCCAACACCCTCGGCGGATTTGTCCGCGGGGGGTGCACAGCACGTTGCCATAATAATGGACGGCAACGGCAGGTGGGCCAAAGAGCGCTCAAAGCCGAGAATTTTTGGCCATAGGCAGGGTGCAAACGCCATTAACGAGGTTATGAAAGCCGCCCAAAAGCATAACCTTAAGTATCTTACGCTTTACGCATTTTCTTCTGAAAACTGGTCGCGCCCCAAGGCGGAAGTTGAGGCGCTTATGAAACTTTTGGTAAGCTCTATAAACCGCTATGAGAAGAATTTCCTAAAAAACAAGATACGTTTTTCCACCATCGGGGATCTTTCGGCGCTGCCCAAAGAATCTTTAGATGCTGTAGAGCGCCTAAAAAAGATTACTGCGGCCTTTGATGAATTCACGCTTGTTTTGGCCTTAAATTACGGTTCCCGCGATGAAATTTTGCGCGCATCGGCCGCTTTTGCAAAGGCAAACGCGGGGCAAAAAAACATAAACAAGCCCTCTTGGGAAGAGTTTTCAAAGTATTTAGATACCGCCTTTATGCCGGATCCCGATCTTATTATAAGAACCTCAGGAGAATTGCGCTTGAGCAATTTTTTAATGATGCAGTCCGCATATTCTGAACTTTATTTTACGGACGTCTATTGGCCTGACTTTACCGAGGCCGAATTTGACAAAGCCATGAACGATTATAACGGGCGTGAGCGCCGCTACGGCAAAACGGGGGAACAGCTTAAATGAGGTTGCGCATTTTAAGCACGCTGATACTTTGGACGGTCGCGGCGTTTGCGATAGTTTTTGCCGGCTCATACGGGTTTGCGGCGCTTATTTTTGTGCTTTCGGCTCTCTCGGTTTACGAGTTTTGCGCCATGCTTGAAAAATGCGGCTTAAGACCCATGAAGGTTTTTGCACAGCTCGCAAACGCGGCGATATTTTTTGCGACCGTTCTTTTATGGTCTTGGAATCTTGAATCTACCTCGGTGGGGGCTGCGGTTTTCGGTATATGTGTTTTTGCGCTTATTTGCATAGCCTTAAAAGATCCCTACGGAGACTTTATCTCAAAGTCCATGGTGCCGACCCTGCTTGTTATATGCGCCGTGCCATTCATGCTGCAATGGATGGTGGTCATTTGCTTTAAGTTTGACGCAACGCCCTACACGGGCGTCATCCTCGCAATATGGGCGATAGCTTCGGCAAAATTTACGGATGTGGGCGGCTACGCGGTGGGCATTGCCTTCGGGCGCCACAAGCTTTCGCCGTCGATAAGCCCCAAGAAAAGTTGGGAGGGTCTATTGGGAGGCGCGCTTTCAAGTATGGCCGTTTCAATAGTGATAGTGCTTTTGCTCGGCGAATGGTTGCCCGATACTTTCACGCCTTGGACGGCCGCCATAGCCTCAATACCCGTGGGCATTGCGGGTTTGGTTTCCGACCTTGCCGAATCAATCTTAAAGCGCAGAGCCGACGTAAAAGACTCAGGCAACATTATCCCCGGCATAGGCGGCGCCTTGGATTTGTCAGACTCTATGCTCTTAAGCGCGCCTATAGCGTTTCTGCTTTTAACTTTAATTATTTAGAACAATGCAAAAGAAAAAGTTGGTTTTGCTGGGGGCTACAGGCTCCATAGGCGACAGCACCATGCAGGTGGTGCGCTCAAATCCCGACAGGCTGCAAATTGTCGCCGTTGCCGCGCGCAAAAATTGGGAGCATCTTGCGAGTATCGCAGAAGAATTCAACGTTCCGCACGTCGGGTTTTACGATGAGGATGCTTATGCGGCCGCAAAGGCCTCGGGGCGTTTCAAGGGCAAAAAACTTTATTGCGGCGCAGAAGGCTTGATGGAGCTTGCGGTGTTGCCGGAGGCCGACACGGTCGTAGCCGCTATGGTCGGCACCTACGCGCTTTTGCCGACGCTTGCCGCAATAAAGGCCGGCAAAGACATTGCCCTCGCAAATAAAGAGCTTTTGGTGATGGCCGGCAAATTCGTAATGGGCGAAGCCAAAAAGGCGGGTGTGCGCATGCTGCCGCTTGACAGCGAACATAACGCGATATTTCAATGTATGCACGGAGAGCGCCGCGCAGACATTTCAAAGCTTCTCATAACGGCAAGCGGCGGTATGTTCCGCGATTACACGCGCGAGCAGATGCTCTCGATAAAGCCCGCCGACGCTTTGAAGCACCCAAACTGGAACATGGGTCCCAAGGTTACGATAGATTCTTCCACGCTCGCCAACAAAGGGCTTGAAGTTATTGAGGCGCGCTGGCTTTTCGATATGCGCCCCGAAGACATACAAGTCGTGATACACAGACAAAGTTTGGTGCATTCGATGGTGCAGTTTGTGGACGGCTCGATTTTGGCGCACATATCGCCGCCGTCTATGACTTTTGCAATATGCCACAGCCTCCTTTATCCCGAGCGCGGCAACTATTCATTGGCGCCGCTTGATTTTTCAAAGGCCATGTCTTTTGATTTTGCGCCTCCGGATCCAAGCCGCTTCCCGTGCATTAAGCACGCCTTTGAGGCTCTCAAAGCGGGCGGTACCGCAACCACGGTTTTTAACGCCTCAAATGAAGTTGCCGTGGCCGAGTTTATAAAAGGGCGCTTGTCTTGGATAGACATAGCGACCGTCGTAGGCTTAAGCCTTGAAAAAACAAAGAATTCCGAACCGCATAGCATAGACGATGTTTTGGCCGCAGATGCCGAGGCGCGCGCGGTTGCCGCGGAACTTATCAAAAACAAACTGGGTCTATAAGCGCAATGTATAATTATGCGGAAATATTTCTCCAAACATGGGCGTTGGCGCTTACCGTCATATTTTTCGGCGGGTCTATATTCGTGCACGAATTGGGGCACTTTTTGGCCGCGCGTTGGCGCAAACTTAAGGTTGAAAAATTTTCCGTAGGCTTTGGTCCCAAGATATTCGGTTGGACGGGGCGCGACGGGTGCGAATATAAAATCTGCCTGTTGCCTTTCGGCGGCTATGTGGCGTTGCCGCAATTGGCGGACATGGGGCTCATAGAGGGCGGAGATTCAAAAGAAGAAAGCCCGCAATCGCATCCGCCGATTTCATATTTTGACAAGGTAAGCGTAAGCGCGGCCGGTGCGGTATTTAACATAATTTTTGCGGCGCTGATTGCGTGTGTAGTCTGGTTTGTGGGCGTGCCAGTCAATGCGGTTTACAAGACAACCGTGGCGGGTGCCGTGCCGGAGTTTATATATAATATCGACGGCGCAAAGCTTGAAAACCCCGCGCGCCTTGCGGGGCTTATGCCTGGCGACAAAATTTTGAAGGTCGACGGGCGCGAACTTCGCGAGTTCGTAAACATCATAGAGTATGTGGCGATAGGCTCTGGCCGCGCTCAAGACGGTGCGCCGCAAAGCGTATTTACCGTTGAGCGCGACGGCAAAATCTTCGACATTTTAATCAAGCCGGCTCTGATACAGACAAACGCCTCGACGGGCGACCCCATGCGCATGGTTTCGGTTCTGCCGGCAATGCCTCTTAAGGTTGACCAAGTTTTGCCGGGCTATCCCGCTCAAAAGGCGGGGCTTATGACGGGAGACATCGTAGAGAGTCTTGACGGCATCAAGCTTTATTCAAACGCCCAAGTGCCGGAATATCTCGACAAGCTAAAGGACGGCGCAAAGGTAACGCTGGGCGTTTTGCGAGACGGCAAAAACATAACCCTCGAAGCTTACCCCAAGCGCGACACGGTTTCAAAACCGCTTTGCCGCATAGCGTTTGAAAAGGGCGGGGCGTACATTGACTTTTTTACCCGGACTTTCGGCAATGCTTTTGCGGAGAAAATTTCGGCGGATGCCGAGGGCAGCGTGCAAATCTATAAGGTTTCATCTTCTGATCCGCGCCTTTCGGGGCTTAATGCGGGCGACGCCGTTTACAATGTTGCGGGCAAGGATATCAAAACGCTTATGCAACTTGATACCCTTGTTAAGAGGGAGCTTGCGCACGGTTCGTGCGTATTAAACATATCGGACGCGGCGGGTTCGTTAAAAAGCGTAGTGCTGCCCAAGGGCGCAAGCTCTTCTATAATACCTCCGCAGACCGTGATGAGGTTGGGCTATATTGTCGACGGAGAAACCCTCACAAGCCACCCGGATGTTATCTCGCAGTTCAGGGATGCGATAACCCGCACCTATGACGCCCTTTCAAGCTTGATAAACCCGAAAAGCGACATAGGCATAAACCAGCTTGCGGGTCCCGTAGACATTGTGCGCTTAATGCACAAACTGTCTATGCTTAACATATCCCTCATACTTTCTTTCGTGGTGCTTTTAAACATAAATTTGGCGATACTTAACTTGCTGCCCATACCCGTGCTTGACGGCGGGCATATACTTTTTGCAACAATAGCAAAAATCATGCGCAAGCCCATACCGCAGGGCGTAATAGCTTCTGTGCAGGGGTTTTTCATGATACTGTTCATGGGCTTTATGATTTATATAGTATACTACGGCTTGCTCCGCTGGGACGGCGACAACCGCTTCAGCGATCGCATGGACATAGAAAAATCATTTTATGTCAGCGACAAAATCTCAACAGACGACAAAGATGAATAAATATACGGATTCGCGTTTTAATTGCGTAAGATTTAAGACCAGAGAAGTTAAGGTGGGCGCAGTCGGCATAGGCGGCGCAAACCCCATACGTTTACAGTCTATGACAAACACCAAGACGCAAGACGTCAAGGCGTCCGTCAAGCAGTGTATTGAGCTTGCCGAGGCGGGAGCAGAGCTTATCAGGCTCACGGCGCAAAATCTCGAGGCGGCGCGCGCCCTAAAAGACATCTCAAAAGAATTCAGGGCGGCGGGTTTCTCAAACCCCTTGGTTGCCGACATACACTTTTTGCCCCAAACCGCGATGGAAGCGGTTGAGCACGTAGAAAAAATCCGCGTGAATCCCGGCAACTTTACAGACAAAAAAAAGGGCGCGCCCGTAGACTATACCGACGCGCTTTATGCCGAAGAGCTTGAGCGCGTCCGCGAAAAATTCACGCCGCTCGTGCTGCGTTGTAAGGCGCTTGGGCGCGCCATACGCATAGGCACAAACCACGGTTCGCTTTCCGACAGGATAATCAGCCGTTACGGCGACACCTCTTTCGGCATGGTAGAGGCTGCGTTTGAATTTGCGCGCATCTGCCGAGATTTGAATTTTAACGACATAGTGTTTTCATTCAAGGCCAGCAACACGCGCATTATGACGCAGACTTATAGGCTTGCTGCAAAAATGATGGCGCAGCAGGATATGAATTATCCGCTGCATCTCGGCGTTACGGAGGCGGGCTTCGGCCGCGACGCGCGCATAAAAAGCGCCATCGGCATAGGCGGGCTTCTGTTTGACGGCTTGGGCGATACCATTAGGGTTTCTTTGACGGAAGACCCTGCGGACGAGTTGCCCGTAGCAAAAGAAATCGCAGCACTTGCGGCAAGAGTCAGAAGCACAAAACCCGTCGCTCAGTTTGAAGAGGGGATTGACTTTTATTCATACAGCCGCCGCGCCTCACAAAAGGTCGAAGTTGCAAACGTGCCTGCGGGCGCTTCCGCGCCCGTTGCCGTCGCCGAGATTTTGCAAGGCGGCGCAAAGCCCACGGGCAAGGCCGAGCTTTCAATGCTGCGCTGCCCCGACGGCTCTTTAAAAAGCGCGGACGGAGCTTTTATATATAAAAAATATTCCGCTCCCGCCGCGCTTGAGGCAGACTTAAAAACTTTTGCATCCGCAAAAATCGCGGCAGAAATTTCCGCAGAAAATGCCGAAGCGTTCAGGGCGGTTTTCGACGCCCATAAAGACAGGCTTTTTGCGGCTCCATCGGCGCCGTCAAACGGCAGGCACGCAATCGGCGAAGCGCGCCTTCTTGCGGCAAAACTAAAAGCCGCAAACGTATCTGCGCCGCTTTTTATTTTGTGCGACTCTTCAAAACTTTCTGCGCCCGAGCTTGATTCGGACGGCAGGCTAAATGAGGCTTCAATCTACATAGGCGGCCTTATTTGCGACGGCTTTGGCGACATAGTCTGCCTGGATATTGCCGGCGACACCGCAGAAGACACCACAATGTGTTTTGACATCTTGCAAGGCGCGCGCGCGCGCCGCTCAAAGGCGGAGTATATCGCTTGTCCGAGCTGCGGCAGGACGCTTTACGATATCCAAGAAACCGCAAAGAAAATCAAGGCGTATACAGAGCACATGAAGGGCGTGACCATAGCCATAATGGGCTGTGTTGTAAACGGCCCCGGCGAGATGGCCGACGCAGATTACGGCTACGTGGGCGGCGCACCTGGCAAAATCAACCTTTACAAGGCGCGCACCTGCGTAGAGATGAATATCCCGCAAGACGAGGCCATAGACAGGCTCCTTAAGCTCATAGAAAACGATTTGGGCAAAAAGTAGAACAAAAAAAACGCGGATGTACCCCGCGTTTTTTTTATGCCGAATTTATGTGTAGAAAATTACAGTCCGGACTTTTCTTTGGCTTTAAGCATAACTTTGTACGCCAGGCGTCCTGAGGCCTTAAGCGGCACAAAGCCCGACAAAAATATAAGCAGCCTGTTTAACTTGCCTACTATTTTATACGGGTAGCCTTTCATCAGGCTTTCAAGCCCCTTTAAGGCCACGGCGTCAGGAGACGGGCCGAATTTATCGGGCAGAACCGCGCTGTCAAACTGGGCGCGGTTAAAGAAGTTTGTTTTTGTGGGGCCCGGGCAAAGCGCAAGCACCCTGCAGCCGGATTCTTTAAGCTCCGCCTCGAGAGCGATGCTCCAATTTAACAAAAAGCTTTTTGAAGCGCCGTATACAGACATAAGCGGCGTGGGCTGAAACGCCGCGGTGGAAGCCACGTTTATTACCGAACCCTTTGAGGCCTTGATTTCAGCAAGCAACGCGTTTGTCGCGATAAGCGGCGCGCATATATTTATAGAAGCTATTTCAAGCGTCTTTTTAAGCGGGATTTCTTCAAACTTGCCGTAAGAAGCAACCCCCGCATTATTTATTAAAAGCACTTTTTTGCCGCCGCGCAGCTTTACAAAAATATGCTCCCTTATTTTTTTTAGCGCCTCCAAAAAAAGGTCTGCGTTGCGTATGTCGCAAGATTCGTCTAAGGCGACATTTTGCAGCGGAATTTCTTTTGATAGGCCGCTGCGAGAAATGTTGTATATGGCAATTTCCGAGTTTAGCGCGATTAATGCCTTTAAAAAGGCCTCACCTATACCCGACGACCCACCCGTAATGACGACGGCGGAATATTCTGCGTAAAAATTGATTAGCTTTGAAGACTTTTGCATCTTTAAAGGAGGGGATTTAGATATTCTTTTAAATTATATATTTAGGTTTTTAAACATTTTTTCAAGGAAAGATTTCGGCACTTTTAGCAAAGTTTTGCGCTGATTAAAAATCGCCGCGGTTTCGCCTTTGATTTTTGAGTCGGCAAGCACCCTGAAAACGTATTTTGAACGCGTTGCCGCGCGCGCAAAATCGGCCTTGGCGCGTTCCGAACTTATGTCGGAAAGGTCCGTCAATATTATGGCCATGGCTTCAAGCCCCGCAAAGTCGGATATTTTTGCGTAGCGTATCTTTGTGGCGGGGCGCAAATCCGACGTCATAACTTTTGCCCATTCGGGCGTTTTGGCAAGATATGCGGCGGCACTTTCCGCCTTTGAAGAAAGTATTACTATTTCAGAATAGTTCGGCACTTTTTTGACAATTTCCTTGAGCGTATCGGCAAGCAGGTTTTGCTGGGCGTCTTGCGTATTATAAAAACGCCATACGGGGTATTCGTCGTCATCGGGACGCGCAACTTCGTCGTATGAAAATTCATCTGGGCCGAAGACGCGCACGGTGTCCAACACAGACTTAGGATTGCGGCAGTTCAAGAAAAGTTCGCAAACGGCGGGCCGTATTTTTGAGAGGGTTACGCACACCTCGTCATGGCGGAAAGTTTCAAAAATGCTTTTAAGCTTTGCGTCTCCGAGCATAATCCAAGAGCCGTTTGCAAGGCCGCCTTTGAGGGATGCGCCCACCGCGTTTATATTGGGCAAAGAAATTATGTCTTGCATCTCGTCAAGTATGACCATGTCAAACTTGTCGCTTGAGGGCAGCTGTTCTAGGGCGCTTTGGGCGGCGCGCGCGCAGTCCTCTTTTGAGGCGTTTTGTCCTGCGGCGGCGCCATAGCCTTTTAAAAAGGTCTTAAAGGTCGCCACGGCGCTTTTTTGCGGCAAGCCGGCATCGGCAGGCAGATAGGCAAACTTTGTCTCAAACTTCAGATATTCCGCAAGCTCGTCAGACATGCATAAAAACAATATTTTGCGCCCCTTGTCTGCGGCAAGTCTCGCAATTTCTGCGGCGATTATTGTTTTGCCGGTTCCCGAAAGCCCCGTGAGCACAATGCGTTTGTTGAAAGGCTGTATTGATTTTACCACAAAATCCTGCTCCGCCGTATAGCGCACTATGGTTTCGTCTATGAACTTCATGCGCGACTGCGGCGACTCGTAAAAGCCTAGCGACGACGTCAAAATGTTTTTAAGCGCGTCGAAATTTTTGCCGCAAAAATCTTCCGAAGCCTTGCGCGCGGGCGTGCCGAGGCGGTCATACACGTCTGCTACGAGCAGCTTAAAGCGCTCAAACACTACCTCAGAAATTTCTCCGCGTTCAAAATCTTCCGCGTCCAAAAAAAGCTCTTTTGAATATGCGGTGCCGTTAAGCCTGCAAAAGCCAAAGGGATAAATAACCAGCGATACGAAGGGCAGGCGCTTGAATTCTCTGGAATCCGCCCGAGACTCCAAGTAATGGCGTATTGAAATGGTCTCGTTTTGCACCTGCTCAAGCGGGTCTTTGCGGTGTCCGTTGTTATAGTCGGCGCGTATCTCGCCAGAGTATGATTTTACCTCAATTACCAAGACGCCGAAGTGTGGTATTAACGCCACAAAGTCAGACTCTCCGCGCAGTTGCGAAGGGTGGTTTGCGAGCTTCATGGAATGAAAAACCACCCACTCGCCGGAGGCTTTGCCCTTTTCAAAAGCCTTGAAAAGATACTGTTCGCCGTCGACGCTTGCGGGGTCGCACAAAGTGGGTATCATCGTGGCCATCTAATGTCTTCCTCTTATCGGAAATAATTAAGATTTTGCGGGCGATTGCAATTAAATAAGCGCGCAGCAAAAAAAAGCGGCCTTGCGGCCGCCCAAATTTATTTTACCTCAAGCACCAAGCCGTTGTCTTGCGCGTTGGCCTTCAAAACCGCCGTGCGCTCACCTATGCTAACGGGCGTATCAAGCTTGTAGTCTTGGCCGTTTAAAGAAAGATGGTTTATGTCCTTAACTTGGTTTTTCTTTTCTTTAAATGATAGTATGTTGTAAGTGCCCTTTTTTACCGACGGCGTAATCTTAATCTCAATATAAATATCACTAAGCGTGCCGCCGTTGAAGCTTGCGGTAGGCACATTGCCGTTTTTTTCTTCAAAATCCATTTTGACTTTTACCATGCGCGCCGAAGTCAGCACGACGGGGTCAAAGAAGACGTCGCCCTTTATGTTAAGCGCGCTCTTACCTATAAGGATAAAGTCTGCGCCGCCGCGCTCGGGTTGGTTTTTATCCTGATTGAGTATGCTCATCGAATACATCAGGCTGCCGTTTACGTTCATTACGGAATCTTCAAGCTTGAGCACGGCAAGGCCTATTGAGTCTGTAGAATTGTCGTTGCCCGCGCCGATGTTTATGCCGCTGCCTATGTCGGCAACGGAATTTTTTAAGATAAGCTCTGTCGAGGTGCCGCCCCAGCGTATCGAAAAGTTTATTCCGCGTTTGCTTTTAAGAGACTTGCCCTCAAACGTCACGGTGTTCCAGCCGTTTAGTGTGAAGCTGTTGACGTCGACATCCATGTCAACTATGACGTCTGTGCGCGCGCGCATTTGCACATCGTCGCGCTTTGAGGGCTTGCCCTTCATCTCAAGGTTGTTTGACGACTGGTTTGAGTCATTAAGCCATTTGCAGGTGCTCCACTTGTAAGATTCCCTGTCGTTGCTGTATTGTCCGCAAACATAGAGGTAGGCTTGCGAAACCGCCGGTACAAGCGCCATGAGCGCAGTTAGAGATAAGGTAAATAGTTTTTTCATTAATGAATCCCCTTCAGTAAATAACCCTATTAGTAAAACGGTATTTCAAAATTCGTCAATATTCTATTTGACATTGTAATGCGCGCAAATGTTCGGAATTTGGGCTCAAAATTACCTATGGCGCAAAAAAAGCGGCCTTGCGGCCGCCATCAAAACTTTTGTTTGCGCAAATGGCTTTTTTCAGGCAAGGGGGGTAACGCCCTTTTTAAGTATTATGTTTCCGTATTTGGCGGTCTCGCCGCTTATGACTATTGCGAAAGCCTGTTTGGCGCGTTCATAAAAAGCAAAGCGCTCTATACGGGCTATCTTCGGGGCGTTCGGCGCGTGCTTTTTGATAGGCTTAAGGTAGGCCGCTTCAACGGCAGGGTCAAGCTTGTCGCCCTTGACGGCCGCCATCATAACGACGGGGTCTTTAACATAGGGATCCAAAACGAAAAGCGGAAGTATGCCGTCAAGAAGCGCCTCAATCTTTACGCCGTCTGCGCGCAGAACTTTTTTGCCGAATGTGTGTGCGGGGAAGTGCGCGTCAGAGAGCACTATTTCATCGCCGTGTCCCATCTGAGAGAGAACCATGAGCAGTTCGGGACTTATTGCGGGGGATATTCCTTTTAACATATTTATGCTTTCTTTTTTGATTTAATTATGTGGGCGCGCGCATACAGGCCGTAAACGGCTATGCCCGCAAAACACGCTAAGGGCAGGTAAAACGAGGCGCGCAGTCCGGTAAGCCCGAGAAAGCCGGGCATATCGATTATAGAGCCCTGAAGCGGCGGCATCAGAGCGCCGCCGACTATGGCAAATATTAGGCCTGCACTCGCCAATTTTGCGTCTTCGCCGAGGCCGTCAAGCGCTATGCCGTAAATGGTCGGGAACATCAGCGACATACAGGCGGAAACACCCACAAGAGCATACATTCCGAGCATACCCTCTATGTAAATCACGCCGAATAGAAGGGACATTGCCGCACTTGACAGAATCAATAAGAGCGCGCCCGAATTTACAAACTTAAGCAGATAAGTGCATACAAAACGGCTTGAGCAAAATATCAGCATGGCCGCTATATTGTAGCCTTGCGCTTCGGAGGCGCTCATTTTTAGCGCGTCCATGCCGTAGTGTATTATGTAAGTCCAACACATGATTTGCGCGCCGACATAGAGCGTTTGCGCAAAAACCCCGAAGACGTAAGCCTTATTTTTCACAAGGCGTTTAAATGTCGCAAAAAGGTGCAAGTCATGATGCGTGTCGGCCGCTGTCTGCGGCATTTTTTTAAATAAAAAAATACAGAAAAAACATAATACAACTATGCCTATGGCTACGTAGGGCAAACGTATGGTCGCCAAATCTTGCGCCTGCAAAAGCGCATGTGTTGCGGGGTCTGCCGCCGCCGCCTGCTCCATGGCGCTTTTAATGTTTGCGCTCACTGCGGATGACGCAAGGTTTGCGTATTCGGGATGCGCCGCCATCTGCGAATCTCTGAAGGCGGATACGTTAAGATGCTTTAAAATCAAAAATTGAGAAACCGCCATGCCTATCAAAGACCCCATGGGGTTAAAAGATTGCGCCAAATTGAGGCGGCGCGTTGCGGTGGCGGCATCACCCATTGAAAGTATGTAGGGGTTGGCCGTGGTTTCCAAAAATGCCAGGCCGAAAGTAAGCACGTAAAACGCAAGCAGGAACATCCAAAACTGCATACATAAACTTGCGGGGATAAACATGAACGCCCCCGTGGCGTATAGACCAAGCCCAACCATTATGCCCGATTTATATGAAAAGCGCCTTATGAAGATTGCCGCCGGGATTGCCATTGTGGCATAGCCGCCGTAAAACGCCGACTGCACAAGGCTGCTCTCCCTCGCGCTTATGAGAAAAATCTCCTCAAACGCCTTTACCAGCGGGTTTGTTATGTCGTTGGCAAAGCCCCACAGGGCGAAGAGCGTGGTAACCATGGCAAAGGGCACCAGCATCCCCACACCCAGCAGGGGCGCGTTTGTGAAGTCTTTTTTTATTCCCATATAATCTCCGTGTCTAATTAAATTTTTTCATCAAAGGTTACGGCGACCTTGCCGCATTTGCCAGACGCCATGAGCGCGTAGGCATCCGCCGCCTGCGCAAGCGAGAAACGGTGGGTGATAAGCGCGTCGGGATGTATGCCCCAGCGCACTATGCGCTCGACAAGCTCTTCCATGCGCCAGATAGAGGTAACCCAAGAGCCGTATATGGTTTTTTGGTCGTGTATCATGTCGGGCGAGGGGTTTAAATTCATAGTGCCGCCTTCGCCTATGAGCACGATTTTGCCCCATTTGCGCGCAGCCCGCACCGCAACGGCGCGCGCCGCAAAATGCGCTGAACAGTCAACCGCTTTTTCAACACCCCTGCCTTGGGTAAGTTTCATAACTTCTTCTACGTTATTTTCTCCCGCACTTAGAACATCATCGCAAAGTTTGAGCTTCTTTGCAAGCTTAAGTCTTTCGGGGATTGCGTCTATGCCTATGATGCGGCGCGCACCCATCGCCTTTGCAACCATTGCCGCCGCAAGGCCGACGGGGCCGAGGCCTGTTATAAGCACGTCGTCGTCGCCGCTTATGCCGATTTTTTCAAGACCTTCATAAACCGTACCGAAACCGCAGGCCACCTGCGCGCCGTCTGCGTATGTAAGAGAGTCGGGCAGCTGCACCAAATCTTTTTCTTCTGCTAGCATATATTCTGCCATGCCGCCGTTGCGCTGCCAGCCGTAAGCGCGTCGCCACGGGCTTGTGCATGAAATCATATAGCCTCTGCGGCAGTCGTTGCACACTCCGCAGCCCGATATGTGGTATACAATAACCCTGTCGCCCGCCTTAAAACGGCGGCAGCCTTTGCCCGCAAGCACTATCTGTCCGCAGGGCTCATGCCCGGCAATCATGCCTTTTTGATAGCCTTCGGGACCCTTGCCGAGATGCTCGTGATAAATGCATCTGATGTCTGAGCCGCATATCGTAGAGGCCTTCATCTTTATCAAGACTTCGCCGTGTCCGGGTGTGGGCACTTTAAAGGTGCCCAGTTTTACAGTGCTGTTGCCGGGCAGCATTGCGCCCAGCATTTTTGAGGGTATCTTAATGTCTTTCATAATTTTGATTTTAAATTTGTTACTTTGCTATGTTGCCGTCCTCGTCCCAAAGGTCTTCCCAAGTTTGATTGTCTTTCCAAAGAAAGACCTGACCCTTAATGAGGCGGCAGTTTTTATCTATTGATGCAATAGCGCGCATTTCGGCGTCTGAAAGCGGCGGCGTAAGCAGGCTTGCGATGTTCGCAAAACAGTTCTTCGGTTTTGTAGAGAAGGGGATGGGCGTATGGCCGTGCTGCACCGCCCACTTTATGCAAAGCGTTGCGGGGTGTATGTTGTGGCGAGCGGCGATTTGCGTCATCACGGGGTCTTCTATGTCGCAAGTGTCTTCAGGCGTGCGGTCGCGCGCGGGTCTGCCCGGTGAACCCACCGGACTAAAGCCGACAACCTCTATGCCGTTTGCCTTCACAAAGTCATAAAGCGCCTTTTGCTGAAAGTGCGGGTGCAACTCCATCTCGTTGACAAAGGGTTTAATTTTTGCGTCGCGCAGTAAGAGCTTCAGCTTTGCGATGCTCATATTTGAAGTGCCTATGTGGCGTGTCAGGCCGCGCGCCATAAGCTCTTCCATAGCGCGCCATGTCTTCATGTAGTTTTCATGTATGTACGGTTTTGCGTCGGGACTGCGCGATTCTACGCAGCAGTGCGGCGGATGAAAATTTGGGAAAGGCCAGTGCACTAGATACATATCGAGATACTCCAAGCGCAAGTCTGCGAGGCTCTTTTTGCAAGACTCAAGCAAGTCTGCGGGCGCATGTTTGTCATTCCAGACTTTCGAGGTGATAAAAAGGTCTTCGCGCCTCACGCCGCTTTTAATTACCTTTTCAAGAGCGGCGCCTATTTTATCTTCGTTGCCGTAGACGCCGGCACAGTCAAAGTGGCGGTAGCCCATCTCGGCGGCTCTTATTACACATTCGGCGATTAGGTTTGCGTCGGCATGGTCGCTGCCGAAAGTCCCGTAGCCTATCATGGGCATCTTTGCGCCGCCGCGCAGGGTTTTAAAGGGTATTTTTGAAGGGTCTGTTTTTAGTTCCGACATTTTTTTAAGCGTAAAATTTGCGCCGCGTGCGCGGCCGTTTTTGCAATGCCACAATAATAACCCATATTCTTTGGAATTTAAATAGACGCTTTTGACCGTTTAATGGATATTTTTGACTTTTATTTTTTAAAAAATTTTGCAATTATCTTTGGCATGCAAAAAGAAAATGCGCTTACTGCCGGAGACGGCTGTGCAAAATTCATATCGCGGCAGGTTGCGCGCGGCAGGTATTTTTTTTGCGACCTTAACCCGCCTCAAAACGCCGACTTTAAAATTGTGTGCGCAGGCTGCGAGGAATGCGCCCCCAATTACGATCTTAAGCGCGATTCTTTCTTATATTACGGGCTTGAATGGGTTTACTCGGGAGAGTTTCTTTTGGAAAACGAACGCGGAAGCTTTGTTTTGCAAAGCGGGTCGGCCTTTGCGTATTCGCCCAAGTCAAAGTTCAGGCTGCGTGCGCGCGGCGCTGCAAAGCCCGTCAAATACTTTGCCGACTTTGTCGGCAAATTTGCGCCCAAGATTTTGAAAGAATCGTCAATAAGTTTGCAAAAACCTACAGAGCCCTCAAATGCAGAATGGATTTATAAGACTTTTGAAAGCCTGCTTGATTGCGCCTATTTAAGCCGCAGATGCGCCGCAAAAACCGGCGCAAACCTCGCGCAAAACATAATGTTTTTAATGGGCGAGGGCATTGGGGCGGGTGCGTCTGCGGGCGGCGCGGCTAAGCAGAGTTTTGACAGGTGCGCGCGTTTTGTGAATGAGAATTACGCCTCAATAAAATCCGTCGCAGAAATCTCTTCGGCTTGCGCGCTCAATGAAAGCTATATGTCGCGCCTGTTTAAAAAGTTTGCGGGGCGCACGCCGTCTGAGTTTCTGCTAAACCTTAAGATGGACTTTGCGGCAGAGCTTTTAATCAGGCAAAACGCGGGCGTAAAAGAGGCGGCTTGCGCCGTGGCCTTTGATGATCCTTACCATTTTTCAAGGGCATTTAAGCGCAGGCATGGGCAGTCTCCCAAAATTTTTGCTGACAGGCTTAGGCGCGCGGGCGGCTTTTGAAAACTAAAGCTTGTTTTGCTTTTCAGAACCTTTAATTTGATGCGTATTAAATGAAAATTTACCTACAGTTTTTTAAGTATTTTTTGCCCTACAAAAAAACCTTTTGCATTGCGCTTTTGCTTTTGCTTATAAGCGGCGCAAGCAGCGGCATTGGTTTGCCGTCCATATTCCAAAATGTTCTGGCCAGGTTTTACGCGCCCGAAAATATCCGCATGATAATTTTGATAGCGGCCTGCATACCTCTATTCTTCATGCTTAGGGGCGTCTTCGGCTTTTTGGGATCCTTTTTGCTTTCAAAATGTTCTTTGCAAATGTCTATGGATATGCGCATGACGCTCTTTAAGAAAATACAGAGCCTGCCTATTGCGTTTTTTTCTAAGAACTCTTCGGGCGATACCGTAGTAAAGCTTTCTTCTGATGCATTTTTGGTGCAGGACTTCATTTTAAATTCCGCCAAGGAACTTGTCCAGCAGTCAACGCAAAGCATGTTTGCTTTCGGCTATCTTTTTTACATGGCGTTTCAGCAGACACAGACTTCGTTCTTGATTCTCTTCATAGCGTTTTCGCCGGCAATGATATACCCGGCGGTTCTCATAGGTAAAAACCTCAAGCGACGCGGCAGGCAGGTGCAAGAGACTTCCGTCGGCATGACGCAGCATTTGCTTGAAAATTTAAGCGGCGTTGAGGAAGTGCGCGCTTTCGGTCTTGAAAAACAGCAGACGCAAAACTATCTTGAAAAATGTAAGAGCAACCTTCTTATGCAGCTTAAGGTTGTGAAGTATGAACTTTTTCAGCAGCCCTCGATGGAAATCACGGTGGCGTTTGTCATAGCCATAGCGCTTGCGCTGGCTTGTATAAACCGTATGCCGCTTGAAAACTTTATGGGAATGAGTGTGGCGCTTTACTTGGCGGTAGACCCCCTTAAGCGCGTGGCAAAGCTTTATAACGAGGGCAGCAAGCGCATAGGTTCCGCCCAAAGAGTGTTAGAGCTTTTAAATTCCGAAGAAACCGTCAAAGACCTCGATAACCCGACGCCCATAGGCAGGTTAAACGGCAATATAGAATATAATGACGTCTATTTTGCCTACGGCGCCGAATACGTGATAAACGGCGTTACGCTAAAAATACTGGCGGGCAAATACGCGGCTTTTGTGGGGCATAGCGGGGCGGGCAAATCTACTCTCGCAAAGCTTGTTCCGCGCTTTTACGACGTGTCGGAAGGCTCTTTGAGCATAGACGGCATTAACGTGCGCAAAATGCGTCAGGGCGATTTGCGCAAAAACATTGCGTTTGTATCGCAAAGCCCGCTTTTGTTTAACGACACCGTTTTAAACAACATTTTGATGGGCAACTCCGATGCAACCAAAGAGCAAGTTTACGAGGCCGCAAAATCGGCCTATGCGTATGACTTTATTTTGAAAGACCTGCCCAACGGCTTTGACACAATCGTGGGCGAAAGGGGCGCAAGCCTTTCAGGCGGTCAAAGGCAGCGCATAGCGCTTGCGCGCGCGTTTTTACGCAACGCCCCCATACTGGTGCTTGACGAGGCTACTTCTGCCTTAGACTCCGAAAGCGAGTACTACATAAAGCTGGCTATCGAAAAACTCGGCAAAGGCAGGACGGTTATAGCTATTGCTCACCGCCTCAGTACGATTAAAAATGCCGACATAATATTTGTGATAGGCGGCGGGCGCATAATTGCGCAGGGCACGCATGAAGAGCTTTTGGCGGACTGCGAAGAATATAAAAACATAGTTTTAAAGCAGCAGCTTTAAGATTTTTTATATTTATAAATTTAAAAGACCCGCACGGTTAATGGTGCGGGTCTTTTATTTTTAATGTGGCGCAATATCTGTGAGGTATGCGCTGTGTAGAATTTTAATAGGATGTTTTATTTAAGCTTCCATACTAATACTTCCGCCGTCGGCACGGGGTTTTTGCCTATTAAAGCTTGGGCATCGGCGGGCAGGGGGATGTTTGCGGGTTTATCGTTATAGTTTACAGCAATGCCAAAGCCGTCGCGATATTCAAGCCATGCGCCTTTCGGTAAATCCAAAACCGGCGTTTGCGCAAGGGCGTAAACGCGCTTTAAGACGTCGCGCTCAATCTCGCCGTTGTCGGACTCTATACCAACATAAGTTACGCTGCCCTTGCCGAGCTTGCGGTGTGTGACGGCCGCCGCGCCGTCGTAAAAATCTCCGTCGTGTCGCGCCCACACTTCTGCGTTTATGGGCGTTAAAACTTCGCCCCATACCGCCCAGTCATAAGAGATTGCCTCCATTTTTACATGTCCTATGGCAGAGCGCGCCCGCACGTCAAAAAACTCATTTTTTGCGCCTGTCAAATCTTGCATCATCGCGCCGAAGGGTGCTTCAAAAAATCTGTCAAACCTGTCCTTTTGACCCGTGCGTATGCTGATAATCAGGTTTGCGCCGTTTTCGGCAAGGGCGCGCCATTTTGCGACAGCCCCGGCGTCAACCATTTGATAAGCGGGTATCACTATGAATTTGTATTTTGAAAGGCCGTCCCAATCGGCTTCAGAGCTTATAACGTCTACGGGTGCTCCGAAAGATTTAAGCGCGCCGTAATATTTGCGTATGAGGTTTTGCGCATTCCAAAGCGTTGTCTGCTTTTGAAAATTCATTGCGGATACGTTTTCCCAATTATAGAGTATCGCGGCGCGGCGCGCCTCATAGTCGGCGGGTGCGGTCGATTTTAAAGGGTCGTAATATTTGCGCAGTTCTTTGATTTCCGAGATATATTTTTCAAACTCAAGCCCCCCGCGCGAGGGTGTGACACCGTCCGTACCCACAATGCCCGCGTGGTAAAGCTCATACCCGTATATGGGTTGCCGAAAGCGGTATGTGCAGATAAAGTCGGCCCCGCCCGCAAATACGGACCATAGCCAAAGGCGTATGGCGCCAGGCATGGGCTGCAAAGGCATATCGCCCCAGTTTACTTGCCCCGGCTGAAGCTCCATCACGCCGTAAGACTTGCCGGGCAGATTTCTGAAATAGTCATTGGCGTATGGTATTGCAAGCGGCGCGCCCACTCTGAAGCCCGTCTTGCCGATTCCGGCATCGCCGGGTATCATGTAGCGCGTGTAGGTGCAAAAGTCGAAATTCTTTGAGAGGCCTATATGTCCGTTGTCGGTATTTGGGATGTAGTTTGTGGTAATCCATTGCGAAGGCGCTATGTATTTGCGCAGTACCGCCGCCTGAACATCCAAAAAGCTTGCGCCTTCGTCCGCGCAAAAGCGGGCATAGTCAAGCTGCTGATGCGGATTGCGCGCGGCTTTAGAATGTATTATCTCGTCAAAAGACGCGTAGTTTTGGCTCCAAAAAGCGCCGCCCCAGGCTTTGTTCAGGGCGGAAATGTCGTTATTGTATTTTGACTTTAAAAATCCTCTGAAGCGCGCCAGCGCTTCGGGGCTGAAATCTTCATGCACATTGGGTTCATTATCAAGCTGCCAACCTATGATATTGGGGTTTTGTCCGTAGCGCTTTGCTAAAGCTTCCGTGATTTTTTCGCAATAGCTTCTGAATATCGCGCTTGAGTTTGAGGCTTGTTTGCGCACGCCATGTTGAGTTGTTGTGCCGTCGGCGCGCTCAATCAAAACTTCGGGGTGCTTGCGCGCAAGCCATACGGGGGGCGCGCCCGTAGGTGTGCACATTATCACTTTTAAATTGTGCTTTACGGCAAGCTTTACGGCTTCGTCAAGCCACGCAAAGTCAAACTTGCCCTCTTCGGGCTCAAGCTGCTGCCATGCAAATTCCGCATAGTGCGTAAACTCAAAGCCCATGTCGGCAATTTTTTTCAGATCTCTGTCCCATTGAGAGGCGTCCCAATGTTCGGGATAATAATATACGCCGGTTTCGGAAAGCTTTGCCTTCTCAAAAAATTTTGAAGCCTGCGCGCTTAATGCAGCGGCGCAAAGCCAGATTACAAGCATAGATTTTTTCATAATAACCCCTCCGATAAACCGTAATTTGTTGATGTAATATTTTCTTTAAAGGCATGTATGCGGTCAAGGTTTTAAATTTGCTTGTAAGCCGCCGCGCTTGCGGCAAGCTTTCTGCAAATGGTTACGGCGGCAAAAGTTTTGCGCATATTGCAGGTGCGGTTTTTAATCGCAGGGGTTTTTAATACGGCATTTTCATACGCGCTTTATGCGGCGCTGCTTTTTGCGCTCGGGCAGGGGCGCTTTCAGACGGCGCTGTTTTTATCTTGGGCGATTTCAACCTTGCCTTCTTTTGCGGTGCAGCGGCGTTGGGTTTTTAAAAGCGGGGGCGCATGGGGCGCGCAATACGTAAAATCTGTGGGGGTATGGGCGCTTTCATACGCCATAAACGCGGTCTTCTTGCAGGTGCTTGCTGGCTTTTTAAACCCCTATCTGGCTCAGATAATTTCATTGACAGCGGCGACCGCCAATACTTATCTCTTATTCAGGTATTACACATTCAAACACGCCAAAAAATGACGGATATTTCCATAATAGTTCCCATTTATAACGAGCAGGCCGTTTTGGATGAATTCTTTAAACGTGTGCGCACCGCTTTTGATTCTATAGGGAAATATTCCTATGAAATCATTTGCATAAACGACGGCAGCGAAGACGCCACTGAAATTATTTTGGACAAATACGCCGCCGAAGACCCGCGCATAAAAGTCATATCATTTTCCCGCAATTTCGGCAAAGAGGCCTCTATGGTTGCGGGCTTGCGCTTTGCCGCGGGGCGTTGCGCAATACCGATAGACGCAGATTTGCAAGACCCGCCGGAACTCATTGAAAAACTTTTGTCAAAGTGGGAGCAGGGCTACGACGTTGTTTACGCCGTGCGCACAGACCGTCAGAGCGACGGCTTTTTAAAGCGCAAGTCTTCGGAGATTTTTTACAAGTTTTATAACTCCGTTTCAGAGCGTCCCATGCCGCAAAATGCCGGAGATTTCAGACTCATAAGCCGCCGCGTTATAGACGCGATTTTGCGTTTGAAAGAGCGCGCTCTCTTTATGAAAGGCGTGTTCAACTGGGTTGGTTTTAAGTCTTGCGGCATAGAGTATGAGCGCCCCGCGCGCGCTGCCGGCAAAACCAAGTGGAGTTATTGGCGGCTTTGGAATTTTGCGCTGGACGGTATAACCGCGTCATCCACGCTGCCGCTCAGAATCTGGACATACATAGGCGGCTGCACGGCTTTGATTTCAATCATTTACGCGGTTTACATTGTTGTGCGCACGCTTGTGCGCGGGGTTGACGTGCCGGGCTATGCGTCGTTGATAGTTTCCATACTTTTCTTCGGCTCGATACAGCTTATTGCGCTGGGGATATTCGGCGAATATTTGGGGCGCTTGCTTACCGAGGTTAAGAACCGCCCACTTTACATAATAGATAAAACCGTGAATTTTGATTCTGAACCGCTTTAAGCGCCGCGCGCGTCTTTAAGCCAGTTGCCTATTATGCGCCTGCCTTGCGGCGTCAATGCGCTTTCGGGATGGAATTGAACCGAGGCTATTTTTAAAGTTTCGTGACATAGCGCCATTATCGCGCCGTCTTCCGAATTTGCGCATACCCGTAGCGCGGTCGGCAGACCCTCGGCATCAACCGCCCAAGAGTGGTAGCGGCACGCCTCAAAGCCGTTCGGCACGTTTTTAAACATGGGGTGGGGCGCGCCGCAAAAATTGATTTTTGAAACCAGACCGTGGCGCGGCAAAACATTTTTTAAACGCGCGCCGAAGTGCCGCGCAAGCGCCTGATGTCCTAAACATATCCCGAGTATCGGGTGCGTGTTTTGCGCCGCCGCAATAAGCTTAAGCAAGTCTCCGGCTTCATCGGGAGTGCCGGGACCCGGAGAAATTACGATTTCGGAAAATTCATTGAGGCGCGCAAAAGGTATCTCGTCGTTTTTGAAAATTTCAAAGGCCTCGCCGCTCTCTTCCAAAATCTGCGCGATGTTGAAAATGAAAGAGTCGTAATTGTCTGTTAAAAGGATTTTTTGCATGTCAGAACACTTCTGAAACGGGCACGCTCACGCCGTCTTCGATATCAATCATGGCGTTTATCAAGTGGACGCTCTCAAAATTTTTGATGTCTGCCGCCTTTATTTCGCGCTCAAAAATTTTGCCCTTTTCAAGCAGCTTGCGGCGCTTTGTGCCGTTTAAAAGATATGTAGAAGGCGTCCAAAATCTTTTGCCGTCAAAGAAGGCCAAGTTTGAATACGATGTGTCGCAAACGCGCCCGTTTATGGAGATTATTATTTCATCGCAGGTGCCTCGCTGCGCGTAAAGAGCCTCAAAGCGGTTTCTTTCAAGACTTTTGTATGCGTAGGCAAAAGGTTCCGCCTCCAAAAGCTTAAGGGAGTTTAAACGCTTGAATTCATACGGCAATACCTCAACTCTTTCGATTTTTTCTCCATAGACGATGCGCGCCTTAAAAAGTCCGCCGCGTACGGGGATGAGTTTTTTAAAATCGGGCAAGAGCGCATTTTTAACGCCGAAAAATTTTTCAGAAGTTTCCGCAAATCGGAGCGCATGGCGCTCAAGGTCGCAAATCGCGCCGTCCCTTATCTTTATGGTTTCTACGAATTTCATCTGGGTTTGCCTGAAAGGTAAATTTTTGCGAGCGCCTCGTCAAACTCGGCTCGGCAATCGCTGTTTGCGGTTATGCCGCCGCCGCTGCGGTAAAAATATCCGCCTTTGCGTTTTTCAATAAACCTAATGCATACGGCGGAGTCAAAACTTTTGCCGTCAAAATATCCGAAGACGCCCGTGTAAAATCCGCGCGCTTCGCCTTCGACATCCGCCAAAATTTCCACGGTCTTTTTTTTTGGCGCGCCCGTTACAGAGCCTGCGGGCAGCATTTTAAAGAGTTTGTCGCCGAGCTTATCAAAACTTGTAACGCCCGAAATTTCAGAACTTACCTGCAAAATATCTTCATGCCCGCGGCGCGAAAAATTTTCTACATATCTGAATTTTTCAAGGCGCACGTTTTTGGCAACTGCGTTGAGGTCGTTGCGCAAAAGGTCTACTATTGTGTTATGTTCGCAAGTTTCCTTAAAGTCTGAAAGGATTTCTTCATGTGCGTTTGCGCTTTCGGCGGTACGCGTGCCCTTCATGGGGCAGCTTGATATTTTGCCGTTTTCAATCTTTACAAAACGCTCAGGCGAGAAGCACACAAAGTGTTCGGGCACAAGCAGCGCAAAAGGCGCGTTACTCAAATAGAATATTTCTTCAAGCGGCGGGCACTCTACGGGCGTTGAGATTGTGAGGTTTATTAAATATGTGTCTCCGCGCTCTATTGCGCGCATTACGCTTGCGAATTTTTTTTTGTAGGCCGCAAAATCGGTCTGCAAAATTTTTAGAGCGCTGGTGTGTTTTGCCTTCAAGAAATTTTCTTGCGGCGCGTTTGAAAAACCGCCGAACCTGAATTTCACGGGCGACTGCGCAAAGTCATCCGCGCTTAAAAAAACACCCTCTTTAAGTTCGTAATCAAGCGCAAAAAAGCATGGGGTTGAGCCTTCATGCAGGGCGTTTAAGCGCGCTCTTATATATTCCGCGTTTACGAACATGTGCGAAAGTCTGAAAAACACGGCGTCTGCGTCAACCGCTAAAAGGGATATTTTACGTTTTGCGGCAGATCTTCAACCGCGAGGCGCATCCATTTGCCGCCTATTTTTATTACTACAATGCGGTTATCCCTGTCGAAGAACATTGCGCCGTCTTTGGCGCTTTTAAGCGCGCTTAATTTGGCGTTTTTGGCGGTGGCTTCGGAGTTTTCCAACTCTTCCTCTTTGGTTGCGAGGTTCTTCATGTCCTCAAGCCCGAAATCGCCGAGGGTTATGACGTTTTCAAGTTTGAGTTCCCCGAAAAAAACAGCCTTGTCGCGAGAGAATAAAAATGCGCGCCCGCCGACGTCGGAGCCAATGCGAATCCAATTATATGCGTCATCGGTTTCTCCGTAAACGGATGAGTAGTAATAAATTTCGGCCACGGGTTTGCCAAACTCCTCATGCTTGTTGAGTATCATGGTCAGGCGCGACAGCCCGTCTTTTGCATAGCCTTCGAATATGTGGAACTTCCAGCGTCTTCCGGATAAGTCTTCGCTTCTTACGGTTATTGCGGAATCCGTGGATATGGGTCCCTTAAAGGTTATGGGAAGCGGCGCTTTGTCGATGTCGTATCCGCCCGGGTAGCCGCGCAGCTTCCAGTTTTCCCACTCCGGATCGGGGTTTGAGCCGAAGCCGATTTTATCCGCGTAATTGCGCGCGCAGTAAAGCATGATAAAAAGCGAAGCCGCCACACTTATCGCAGCAGATGCCAGTATTATAAGTGATATTTTGATTTTGTCTGAAAGCATAAAGAATAAATCTGTACTCAATTACTGATAAGGCTTTTGACGTAGTCAAGCAAAAGCTTTGCGTTTGGCGTCGCAAAAAAACCGCTCGACAATTTTTATGCTCGGGCGTATAGCTTGTTATAAATGCGTAAAAGTTTAATGAGATTTTTGTTAGCCCTTGCTTGCCTGCTTTTTGTTATAGCGCTCGGCTTGGCGGCTTACGAAGTGTTTATTTTGGGCGATGAATCGGCGGCTGACGAAAACTCTCAGCTTGAAATAATCCAGTCTTTGTTTGCGCTTGTTTCGGGGTTTATTTTTTTGGGAGCGGCTCTTGTAATAAGGGGACGCCGCGGCCTTATTTTTACTTTTTGCGCGCTCTTGTGCGTCAACTTTTTTTTCAGAGAGGTAAATTTTGAACTTTACGACGTCAGCCCGTTTATAGTGTTTATGGGCAACGGCGGCGGCCGCAACGCCGTGTTGTTTACGGGATACTTTTTAATACTCGGTTACGCGGTGCTTCACTTTAAAGCGTATTTTAAGGAAAGTGTGACGTTTCTTGCGTCAAAGAGCGCAAAATTACTTATTCTGGGCGGGATAATGCTTTTGGTGTCCTCATTTTTTGAGAAGGCTCACTCTGTGCCGCACAACCAGTTTATCGAAGAGAGCTTTGAGCTTGTAGGGTATCTCGCCGTAAGTTATGCGTCGCTCTACGCTCTTGATCATGCTTTAATCACGGCGCGCGAACGCAAAAGCCAGCATAAACCATAGTCAGCTTGATGCATTTATAACACGCGCAAATGCGCGGCTTATAAAACAAAAAAAGTCCGAATTGCTTCGGACTTTTTTTTGGTGCTCAGGGCGGGACTTGAACCCGCATGACTTTCGCCATACGCCCCTCAAACGTACGTGTCTACCAATTTCACCACCTGAGCTTAAAAAGAAAGCCGAAGTTGTAGCATAATGCTTTTGCAATGCAATACTTTTTTGAATTTTTTTTGCGAAAAATTTTCATACATCTCGGCGGCCTTACGCGATGCATTTACAATGGTTCGCAAACACACTTAAGCGGCTCTTTGCAGGCGCGCATTCCTTTTAATAAAATGCGCCGCCGCAAAAAAGGCGGCATAAATTTGCCGCCCGCTTAAAATAAAATGAAGTGCGCTCAAAGTATCATAGACACAAATTCGGCATTCGTCTTTGTTTGCGCCATGCGCTCTATCAAAGTTTCTGCGGCGTCTTCGACCTTTGAGCCGGCCATTGCGCGCCTTAAGAACGAAGAAGCCTCCAAATCTTTTGCGCTCAAAAGCAGCTCTTCGCGGCGAGTGCCCGAGGCCGCAAGGTTAATGGCAGGCCAAATGCGCATTTCTGCGACTTTCCTGTCCAGCACCATCTCCATATTGCCCGTGCCTTTGAATTCTTGAAAAATCAAATCATCCATGCGCGAACCGGTTTCTATAAGCACGCTGGCTATTATCGTGAGGCTGCCGCCTTCTTCGGTATTGCGGGCCGCAGAAAATATCTGGCGCGGCCTTTCAAGCGCGCGTATGTCCAAGCCGCCCGACATAGTGCGTCCGCCTTTGGCCTTTAAGGCATTATGCGCGCGCGAAAGCCTTGTTAAAGAGTCCATCAGCAAGATTACGTCGCCGCCGCTTTCTGCGATGTTTTTTGCGCGGTCTATTGCTATGTCGGCCATGCGCACGTGCGTGTCTAGATTTTCGTCGTTTGAAGACGCGTAGATTTCGGCCTTTGGCAAATCTAACTTAAAGTCCGTCACTTCTTCGGGGCGCTCATCAACCAACAAGACTATGACTTTGCATTCTGGGTGGTTTTCAAGCACGCCCTGCGCTATGTCTTTTAAAAGTGTGGTCTTGCCCGTGCGGGGCGGGGCTACGATTAAGCCTCTTGTGCCTTTGCCTATGGGGCAAAAAATATCTATGACCCTTGTTGTGAGGCGGCCGTCTTTAGATTCAAGGCGGAATTTTTCATCGGGCGCTATTGTGGTCAGGTTTTGAAAAGGTATGAGGCGCTTGCGGTCAATACAGGGCAGACCGTCTATGGTATCTATAAAGCGCACCTTGGGGTTTTGATGTCCGTTTGCCTGGTGCGCCTTGGCTGATATATATTGGCCGCGTTTTACGCCGAAACGGCGCACAAGCTCTTTGGGCAAAAATGGGTCTGAGGGGCGCGCCTTGCCGTTTTTTGCAGGGTCTATCAAAATGCCGTTGTTGTTTACCGTGGGCACGAACACGCCTTCTACGCGCAAAGAGTCGTCCTGACGGCTCTGAGGCTCTTTGGCGGATAAGGCGGCGGGCGCGTTTTCTTGCGCTTTGGCGGCGCCTTCATGCGTATCATGCGCGTTTAAAGGCGCGCTGGCGTTTGTGTCTTCTTGCATTATGTTATTGTGTTATTTGTCCGCATCAAAAGTGCGGCTTGCCGTCCGAATATCGCCTGCAAAGCTTAAGCTGCGGCGCGCGCAAAGCGCAAAAATTCAAAAAGGCGGGTGAGTAAAAAATTTATCGCTCTAAAAAAGGCGTCGTTCCTGCGGAACCCCGTTTAATGGCAATATGACATACGAATTTTAACAGGTTCTCAAGCAAAAAGTGCGCGACTTTCAATATTTATTTCGGCGGTAACACGCAGAGTTTAAGGCAATCATGCTTCATAACTTAAATATTCTCAAAATGATGCGCTAAAAAAGCAAGTTGCAAAGCAAGCTTAGGCTGCGGCAATCATATTGAGAATTATACGCAACCTTGAAAAGAAGCGAATTTACTTAAGCTTGCTCGTTTGCAGGCTGAGCTTTTTGATTTTCGCAAGCTTTATCATGTCTATGGCGGATGTCACATAATTAAGCGGCGTATTTTCATCGGCCATAAGCACTATTGAAACTTCCGGGTTGTTTTTCGCAAGCTCGTTAATCTTTGCTTCAAGCTCCTCTTTTGAAAGCTTGTCGCGCCCAAGATAGTATGCGCCGTCTTTGCTTACGGCTATTACCGAGGGTTTGTCTTTTAAGACCTGGTCTGAAGACTTCATCTGCGGGGGTGTTATATCCACCGCGTAAATCTCTTTAAACTGCATGGTCAGCAGGAAAAAGAATATGAGCACCGTGAGCACGTCCACCATGGGGACTATGTTCACCTCAGCCTTGCGCTTCTTTCGCCTGAATGAAATGTCCATTATTCCGCCTTGTCGGAAGCGTTTTTGATGTCTATGAGACGTTCTACGCAGATGTTAATCTTGGCGCAAAGCGTGTCAATGCGCCTGGTGATGAATGAGTTTGCGAGAATTGCAGGTATTGCTATTGATAGCCCGACTATGGTTGTAGAAAGCGCCAAACCGACGCCGCGAGATATAAGCTCAGGCGAGGGCAGGGAGCCGTCGGAAGTAGCAAAAACTTCAACCAAGCCCGCAACCGTACCCAAAAGGCCCAGCAGCGGCGCCGCAGAAATCACAACATCCAACAAAAATACGCCGCGTTCAAGCCTGCTCATTTCAAGCTGAGCAAAGGCCTTTATGGCCTCGTCGTCGGGGTTTGAATTCTTAAAGAAGAATATTATGCGTCCCACGGAGGTATTCATGTCGTCATTGCCTATGATGACCGAACCCGATATGAGGGCGTTTGCGACACTCTTTGGCACAATCTTGCCGGAGCGCAGCGCGACTATACGCTCAATCATAACGTATACGCCGATTATTGAGCACAGGCCGAGCGGGTATATAAATCCGCCTATACCTTCAAGAATGAAATTCATTTATTTTACGTAGGTTAAATTTTTTGCCACCGCCGCTATTTTGCCTTCGTTTGCAAGGAGGTCTGCGATAGGGTCCCAAGTGCCGCCCAGCAGCGCCGCGCGGGCGTTTTCTGGCATGGTGCATGGTATTTTTGAGTTCCCGCATGAAACTTCAAGCGCCTTTAAGTCAATTTTTACGGGCGCTTCGGGGTTTTTCTCGATTTCTTTTGAGATTTTTGCAATGTCTTCGGGTTTTGCGCAAACGCAGGGTATGCCGAGCGTTGTAGAATTGCCGAAGAAGATTTCCGCAAAGCTTTCCGCTATGACAGCCCTAAAGCCGTAATGCCAGAGCGATTGAGGCGCATGCTCTCTTGAAGAGCCGCAGCCGAAATTCGCACCCGAAAGCAATATACTTGCGCCTTGCGCTTGCGGCGCGTTAAGCGGGTGGTTTTTGTCGGAACCGTCGGCATTTTTGCGTTCGTCGTAAAACGCATAGCGGCCGAGACCCTCAAAAGTGACGCACACCATGAATCTTGCGGGTATGATTCTGTCTGTGTCTATGTCGTTGCCGGCTATAAATACGCCTTTGCCGCCTACTTCTGATATTTTTTTAAGTGCCATTGCTGTGAAACTGGAGTATTGCGAATATATTCGGAATGTTCTCTACCATTTTTAAGACAAAATCAAGACTCTTTTGAGCGCGACGGTCCAAGCTTGAGCTCATATTCTAAAAAGAGCCTGTAAGGTTTAAGGGCGGCATATAGCGTTATTGCGGATACGGCACCCGCGCTATCGGCCAGCCAGTCCATAATATCGGGTGTTCTGCCCGTGAAATATTGGTGTATTTCATCAGATGCTCCGAACGCCGCCGTAAATAAAAGGGCGGCAAGCGCACCCCATAATCCCCGTTCTTTTATAAAGCTTAATCTGTAAACGCAAGTTGCCAGCATCCCGAATACGCAAAAGTGGACAAGCTTATCAATTCCTAAAATATTTGTAGAGGGCAAGCTTACGTAAGAGAATGATGAACAATAGAATATGAATACCATGGCAAAGGCGGCAAAACACAGGTCTCTTAGGGTATCGGCCTTATAATTTTTAATTTGATTTATCATTTAAAGGGGGCTAATGTTAAATAAGTTTCTTTTTTGTAGTTAATGGTTTAATATTATTGTATATCAGACGATTAAAGAGCTAAAGACGTTCTATATAAGTCGAATTTTATGAAGTTTGAGAAAAAAAGCATAAAATCTGGAATTTCATTTGACAAATTTACTTTTTTTGAAAACTTAATGTCAAATTTGTGTGATATAGAATTATCACGCAGTTTATTGTATTGATTAAAAAAGAACTAATCAATTTAACTTAAAGTTGAATTAAGATTAAATTATAAGAGATTATGGCAAGAAAAAAATCAACAACCAGAGCAGAAGGTATGACGCAAATCTCAATAAGTTTGCCTCAGTCCCTCGTAGCTCAAATAGATAAAATGGCAGAAACCGACAACAGGAACCGTTCCAATTTCATTGCGAATACTTTGCAGAATATGGCAAAAGATTACGCTACTGTTGCGGAAGCTCGTAAAAAGTTAAAGTAAGAGTTTCAACCATTTTATTATAAAAGCAGCGATGTGGTTTTCGATCGCTGCTTTTTTTGCGTCTTGTTTTTGCGTAAATCGGGTTTTATGACGCCGTATCGAATTTCAAGGCATTTCGTATTCTCTCTGTCGACTGTTCGATTTTGCAGAACTCTGGACGGCTTTCCTGTTAAATTTGGGTTTTTGCGTTTCTTGAATGCGCCCAATAAAAAAATTCAAGATTTTTAAAAGATTTTTTATTAAAATACTTGCATTACCCAAATAAATCAGCTTTGCTGAATAAAGGAGGGAACAATGTATAGGGGGGCCTATAACATAATATTCCGTAAAATCATGGCCTTAGGTGCGTATGCGCTGATCGGCGTTTTGATTTTGCGGTTCGGTTCGCAGGGGTATGCCGCGGGGGCGGTTACATCTGCGAAGCCTTCGGCGGTTGCACAACCTACCAAGGCGCCGGCACAGACCACAGGTTCTGCGGCCGTTGTAAGCAAGGATGGCGGGGCTGTAAGTTCCGCCGCAAAAACCGCTGCGGCAGTTGCTGCGGCAATACCTGCGCCTCCGCCAATGGCGGGTGTGCAGAAAATCGCGGGGGCGGACATTGCAAAGCTACCCAAGCTCGGCAATACCTCAAAGGCTGATCCAAAATCTTTCACGCAGCAGCTTGAGGATTTTGAAAAAGCCAAAGCCGCCGCAAGCAAAGATAAAAACAAGGATGCAAAAAAGCCCTTGCCCAAAAAGGTGAGGGTTCACACGGTTGACGTGCAGATACTGGTTTGGGACAGCAAGGCCAGCGGTGCCGAAGTCTCGACACACAATATCGCGCGTAAATTGAGCGGAGACGCGTCAAACTACCTTGTAAAAGATGCCGCCTTCATGCAGGACACCACAAACAAGTTCGCCTGCCTCATGCGCATCAATTTTCAGGATCAGATTCCGGAAAATTGGTATCTTGAGTCTGAGATGTCGGTGGGGTTTGGCACGACGTATGAGAGGGCTTATGCCTCCGCCATGCAAAAAGCGTCCGCAAAGGTTGAAGCCATATCTGACAATGCGGACTGGGTGGGCATAGACAGTTCTCTTAAAAGCAGTATGGAAAACGGTGTCGTGCCGTATAACATCATGTTTGCATCCGCCGGCAAAGAGCTTTATTGCAAGCTGTTCTTCAAATATCTGAAAAAGCGCAGTTAGGCCTGTCGGTGTTTCACGCGCGCGCGCCGCAATACCCCGCGGCGCGGTGTGCGTTTTTCTGTTGCCTTTGTAAGCCGCCCAATTAAGACTTTTATCAACGTATGAGTAAATCTATACTTGTAGTAATTTGCGACTTTTTGCTCTTGAGCCTGCTTTCGCTCGTCAGTTTTGAGTCAAAGCCGGATAAGACGCAAAGCGCCATGCCCGAAAGCGACATCGTGCAGAGCTTTTCTGACGCGCAGCTTGTCGACCTTTTAAAGACCTCGCTCGAGAAAGAAAAAGAGCGCAGCGAAGCCTTGGGCGCAAATATCGAAAACCTCTCTGACGCCGTGCAAAAGACGAAAGAGCAGTCTGAACGTCAGCGCAAACTTTTGGATGCGCGTGAAAAAGAAATACAAAACCTCGCCAAAACCAAGGCAGAACTTGAAAAAGAAAAGACGGGCATACTTGAAAAAAGCAAAAGCCTTGAAACTCGCGTAAAAGAGATTGACGACCGCAATGCCGCCTTGCACGGAGAAATTCTTACCGCATCGCAACGCCTTGCAAACGCGAATGAGCAGCGCGTTGCGCTTGAAAAAAAGCTCGGCGATATGCGCGAGGTGGACTCCGCATCGCAAGCGCGTCTGCTTGCGCTTCAAGAAGAGCTTAAGCGCAACAAAGACCATCTTGAAAATCTCAAGACCGAGAGCGACAAGCTTAAGAATGAAAACAAGGCTATGGAGCTTGAAAAGTATGCGCTTTCAACCCAGCTTGAAGTTGCCGCAACAAAAAGCAAAATTTACGAGGAAAATTTAAAACGCGCGCAGGCTATGGTTGAGCTTGAAAAATCCGAAAAGCAAAAGATACAAGAGCACGCGGATATTTTGGCCGTTGGTGTCGGAGAGCTTGCGGCTTCGCAACAAAAATTAACCAAAAACATAGACGAACTGCGCCCGCGCACTGCGAGCGAAATTTTCGAGACCGTCAAAAACAGTCTTGTGACAGTAAATATTTCATATTCCCGCAAAGGACTCTTTGGCGATTCTCAGTATCTTGAAACTCTGCGCGCGGCACCATTTGTTGCCGCCGACGGCAAGGTATGGCTTGTCTGCAACGTTTCAAACACGGTGCTTGAGCCGCTTACAAACCGCCCGTCTTTGCCTCCCGAAACTCTGTCGGTTAGTGTGCTTGGGCAAACGCACAAGTTTGCGCCCAAAGGGTTTTACGCCGTCAAGCAGGATCCGCGTTTAATAGCCTTGCCCGTGCCTGCGGCGTTTATCGAAAAAGAAAATATCAAGGCCTTCAACCTTGCGGGCGGCGAGACTTTCAAATTTTCAGACTGCGTCGTGGTTGAGCCTGTGCGCTTTTACTACGGGCAGACGGGCTTTAAGTTGGACCCTCAAAATGCCGACTACGCCGATATGGACGTGGGGCTTTTTGAGGTGGTATTCGGAGACTTTTCGCCGTCTAAAGGCGACATAGTAATGTCTCGCAGCGGCGAATTTTTGGGTTGCATGGTCAATTATTCAGAAGCCGCGCTTTTGCGTAATTTTATGACGCTTAGCTTTGTGGAGCTTGGGGCGGAATATAATAAAGATGCGCTTCGCAATTATCTTTCCGAAACGTCCGCGCGCTTGCGCGATTTGCCCATGCGTTTAAAATAGAGCTTCCGCGACGAGCCTAGCATAAAGTATGCGGCCTTTATTTTTTATGAGCGCAAACTATTTATAAGCCCGCTTTTGATAAACGTTTAAACCTTAAAATAGGAATTCCGCACTTTCGGCAATGTTTGCGTTTCCATACGGTTTGCGTGTAAAACTACAATTTTGCATTTACAAGTTAAATTAAATGCGCGCTTAAAATTGGGGCTTCCGTTCGCGTTTAAAATGTATTTTTGTCAGAGTAGAAAAAAGGTGAGCGCTCGGCTTGAGTTCTGCATTATAGAGCGCCTCCTTTTTTCGTTATCCTATAAGTTCGTTTGCATATTAAAAAAGGGATTCCCCGTATGGGGAATCCCTTTTGCTTTTAAAGGTCAACGCTCTTAAGCCTGCTTAAGCGCGGCCTGTGCCGCAGCAAGCCTAGCAACGGGAACGCGAGGCGGAGAGCAGCTTACGTAGTTTAAGCCGAGGTTGTGGAAGAAGGTGATTGAATCGGGGTCGCCGCCATGCTCGCCGCATACGCCGAGCTTTAGGTCTTTCTTGGTGGCGCGTCCCTTGTCTACGCCTATCTTTACGAGCTGGCCTACGCCGCCTTGGTCTATGCTTGCAAAAGGATTCTTGGGTAAAATGTCCAAATCCTTATAGCGGCCGAGGAAGCTGCCCGAGTCGTCGCGGCTCATGCCGAGGCCGGTCTGGGTAAGGTCGTTAGTGCCGAAAGAGAAGAACTGCGCAACCGTGGCGATTTCATCGGCCGTTACGGCGCCGCGCGGCACTTCAATCATGGTGCCTACGAGGTAGTCAATCTTGACCTTGCGCTCTTTCATGACTTCTGCGGCAACCCTGTTGATGATGTCGACTTGGTATTTGAGCTCTTGCACAAAACCGACCAGCGGAACCATGATTTCAGCCTTAACCTTGACGGGCTTTTTGCCCTTCATCACGTTTGCGGCGGCCTCAAAGATTGCGCGCGACTGCATTTCCGTGATTTCGGGATAGCTGTTGCCCAAACGGCAACCGCGGTGGCCGAGCATGGGGTTTTGCTCTTCAAGCGCCCTGCATCTTTCTGAGACGACTTCCGTGGGGAGGTTCATCTTTTCCGCAAGCGCATTGCGCGCGGCGCTTTCATGGGGGAGAAATTCATGCAGCGGGGGGTCTAGCAGGCGTATGGTTACGGGGTGGCCGTCCATGGCCTTGAAGATGCCTTCAAAGTCTTTGCGCTGATAGGGCAAAAGCTTCTTTAAGGCGGCTTCGCGTTCAGACTTGTCCGTCGCCAAAATCATTTCGCGGACGGAGTCTATCCTGTCGCCTTCAAAGAACATATGCTCTGTTCTGCAAAGGCCTATGCCTTCCGCGCCGAATTCAAGCGCCATCTTGGCTTGTTCGGGGCTGTCGGCGTTGGTGCGTATGCCAAGTTTACGGAAAGAGTCCGCCCACTTCATAACCGTGTTGAAAAGCTGGAAGGTGTAGCTTTTTTCGGCCTTCAGTTTGCCGGAGAGCACCCTGATGACTTCGGAATCCGCAGTCTTGATTTCGCCTTCAAAAATTTCACCCGTGGTGCCGTCTATCGAAATGTCGTCGCCTTCTTTTATGATTTTGCCGGAAACCGTCATTATGCGCTTTGCATAGTCGATTGAAATTTCAGACGCGCCGCAAATGCAAACCTTGCCCATCTGACGGGCAACAAGCGCTGCGTGAGAGCTTACGCCGCCGCGTGAAGTAAGTATGCCTTCGGCGGCTATCATGCCGCGCAAGTCTTCGGGAGAGGTTTCTTCGCGACAAAGAACGCTCTTGACGCCCTGCGTGTGCCAAAGTTCCGCCTTTGAAGCCGTAAACACAACCTTGCCGCTTGCAGCCCCGGGACCCGCAGCCAAACCTTTTGCAAGGACGGTGGCCTTCTTGACCGCAGCCGTGTCAAACACGGGGACAAGCAAAGAAGATATAGAATCCGCCGGAATCTTTTTGACGGCGGTTTTCACGTCCATGAGCTTTTCTTTGTTCATTTCAACCGCGATGCGGACTGCGGCCAAACCCGTGCGCTTGCCGTTGCGGGTCTGAAGCATGAAGAGTTTGTTTTCTTCAATGGTGAATTCAAAGTCTTGCATGTCGCGGAAATGCTTTTCAAGCCTCTTGCGTATGTCGAGAAGCTGTGCGAAAGCCTTGGGCATGTCTTTCTTCAAATCTGCGATGGGGTTGGGGGTGCGCACACCGGCAACCACGTCTTCGCCCTGGGCGTTGATGAGGTATTCGCCGTAGAACACGTTTTCGCCGTTGGCGGGGTCTCTGGTGAAGGCAACGCCTGTTGCGCTTGTATCGCCCTTGTTGCCGAAAACCATGGTCTGCACGTTAACGGCGGTGCCCCAAGCTGCGGGGATGCCGTACTTTTGGCGGTAAATTATCGCCCTGTCGTTCATCCATGAGCTGAACACGGCGCCTATTGCGCCCCATAGCTGTTCATAGACATCCTGCGGGAAGGTCTTGTTAAGCTTGGCCTTGATAAGGGCCTTGTAGCGCTTCACAAGCTCTTTCAAATCTTCTACGGAAAGCTCCGTATCAAGCTTTTTGCCGAGCTCTTCCTTAAGGTGATGCATGACTTCATGGAAAGGATCTGGCGCAGATTCGTCTTCTGCCTGAACGCCCATCACTACGTCGCCGTACATTTGTATGAAGCGGCGATAGCAGTCCCAGGCAAAACGGGGGTTGTTTGTCTTTTGCGCCAAGCCTTCAACGGTCTTGTCGTTAAGGCCGAGGTTTAGGATGGTGTCCATCATGCCCGGCATTGACTCACGTGCGCCGGAGCGCACCGAGAACAAAAGCGGGTCGCTCTCGTCGCCGAAGAGCTTGCCCATCTGCTTTTCTACGGAGGCTACGCCTTCGCGGACGGAAGCGTCGAGCGTTGACGGGTATTTCTTGCCGTTTTCATAGTAGTAAGTGCAAACTTCAGTCGTAATAGTGAAGCCGGGGGGCACGGGCAGGCCTATGCGGGCCATTTCCGCGAGGTTCGCGCCCTTGCCGCCGAGCAGGTTACGCAAAGATGCGTCGCCGTCGGTTTTAGCGCCGAACAAATAAGTGTACTTGATTTTTGATTTGCCGCCCGCCGCTTTCTTCGCGGGAGCTGTGGCTTTCTTCGTCTTTTTAGTCGATGGTTTTGACATATATGTGTATTGCTTTTATTGTATGGAAAGGTCGTATCGGTAAAACTCCGCCCGCTTAGGCAGGCTAAGGGGCGAAAATAAAAACGGTTTTCACAATTCTTATAAATACTTTTGCAAGTCAACAGTTTAATGAAAGTGCCGACTTTGCGTTTCAAAGAATAGGGCGCTTTAAGACTGATAAGTTATGGGTTTTTCAAACATAAATGTATCTATCAAAAAGGGCAATCCGCGTATAATGTTGAGTTGGGTTGAGAAAGGCAAGAAAAACATACTTTAATGTAATTATAAGATTTTAGTTTTCGGCCGATAAAAAATTAGGGACTTTTGCCCGTTGGGGCTGTCCATATTATTACTTTAATCAACCTCATCGGAAGGGATATTATGAAAAAATTATTGAGTGTATCTGTTTTGGCGCTTATTGCGGCGCTTTCCGCAAACGCCAACCAATGGTCTAACGCGTCATACGTCGCTTTGGCAAATTTAAATCCGTCTAAGGCCGACAACCTGCGATCGCTTATATTTTTTGACGCTACGGGCGCACAGTTGGGTTACATAAACTTGCAGACATCGGGTTACGAAAATGCCGACAGCTTTGCCATAGGCAAAACCATAGTGCCGAACGGCAAGGGCAAAGAAGGCGTGGTGCTTGCGCGCACAAAAGTCGGGGCAACCGTTGCAAACGCGGTAAGAGACATTAATTTTTACGCCGACGCGGTAGGTGCCGAAATCAAAAACGGCGCTCTGCTTGCGCGTACGCAACCCACAACTTACGGCGTAATATTTGTCACCGAAGGCTCAAAGGCCAATCCGCAATATGTAGACAAACTTGCGGGTTTGGGCGTTACGCCCGACGGCAGGCTTTCTGCGGTAGTCCAGCGCGAAAACGCAGCTGACGGCGCCATCATAAGTTCTTACTTGTATTCATACGTTGTGCCCAACACCTCAACGGGCCCCGTCAATCTGAAGCGCGATACCGAAAAAGGTCCGCTTTACATAAACTTAATAAACAAGCGCGTGACTGCTTTTGCCTACGGCAAATTCACCAACAAGGTTGTGGAAGGCGCAAGTGCGCAGATTGCATTGCTGCTTGAAGGCGGAGAAGTTTCTATAAAACAGCTTTCAAACCAAAAGCAAGGGCCGGTGGGTCATATAACCAACTTTGATGTGACTAAGGACGGCAAAGCGCCCGTAGCTATTTGGAGCGATTCTTTCGGAACATTCTCGGCGCTTTATCCCGATAACAGCGTAGCGGTTTGGGATGTGGCTTCAAAGAAGATAAGCAAAGAATACGCTTTCAAGCCCGCTGCAGAAGGTGTACAGATACTTGCGGTGCACGCCATAGGCAAAAAGGCTTAATGCCCAGCCGTGCGGCATTCGCATAAATAAAAAACGCCCGTTTACGCGGGCGTTTTTTTGCGCTTAAAAGTTTTTAATGCGCGCCTATTTTGCGACTACTACATTTATGGGCTGACCTTTTTGCCAAGCCTTTATATTGTCTGCGGCAACACCCATAAGGCGCTTGCGGGCGGCTACGCTCGCCCAGGAATTGTGCGGCGTTATATAACAATTTTTTGCGCTTAAAAGCGGGTTGTCGCAAGATGGGGGCTCCGTCGAAAGCACGTCGACGCCCGCAGCGGCAATGCGACCGGCGTTGAGGGCTTCGGCAAGCGCGTCCTCATCGATAAGCGGTCCTCTGCCCGTATTGATAATCCATGCCGAAGGCTTCATAAGCGCAAGCGTCTTTTTATTTACCATGTGGCGCGTGCCCTCAGTAAGCGGGCAATTAAGGCTTAAGATGTCGGCGCACTTAAAGAGTTTTTCAAGCGTCTCAAACTTTACCCCGCTGTCTCGCGAGCCTACTTGGCGGCTGGGCGCATAAGCGCATACTTCCATGCCGAAGGCCTCCGCGATTTTTGCAACAATCTTGCCGATTTGCCCATAGCCGACAATCCCGAGTTTAAGGCCGAAAAGTTCGGTAAGCGGGCTTACGCAGTATGAGAAATCTTTGCTCTCGCACCAGCCGCGCCCGCGCGCGCTTGCCGAGTGCCCCGCGACGTTGTTTGCTATATTTAATATATGCGCAAATGTCGTCTGCGCCACGGAATAGGTGCTGTAAGACGGGATGTTTGTGACGGTTATGCCGCGGCGCGCGCACTCTTGCAAATCTACCACGTTGTAACCCGTTGCGAGCACGCCTATGTATTTTAAATCGGGCAGGGCGTCGAGCTCCGGCTTCATTAAAAGCACTTTGTTTGTAAGCGCGATTTGCGCGCCCAGCACCCGCTCGACGGTTTTATTTTTCGGAGTGCGCTCATGCACGGTCAAGTCCCCGCATTTTTGGACGCCCTCCCAAGAAATGTCGCCGGGATTCAAAGTGTAACCGTCAAGCACTACGATTTTCATAAGAGTATTTTCTTGTTTTGCGCGCGTTTTGCAAATTAAAAATCTGCGGGCTTTGGGCGCTTTTAAGGTGTCGCGCACAGCTCTTTAAGGGCTTTTTGCGTTTGAAGGGCAGACGGGGAATCTTCAAGATATTGCACATCGACATGCGCCTTGCCGTAGCGTGGTTTAAGGCTTATGACCGGCCGAGAGCCAAGGCGTGCGGCGCGCTCTTGCCAGCCTTCGGCGGCATTGTTCCAAGACGGTTTTTGACCCCAGATTTGTGCGGGCGCAAGCGTCGGGTCAAAATTTACAAAGGCGCGCCAAACCGCGGCTATTTTGTCATTGCGCAGCGCTATGTAGTTTGATGCAAATTCACCGCGGGAAAAGCCCACGTAAAAAACGTTTTTAGGGTCGCCGCCGAGATTTTTAAAAGTGTCATTCAGGGCGTCTAGGCAGTATTGCGCGGTCAAGTCCGGGTCTCCCCAGGCGTCAAACTGCTCTTTTTGACCGCCGGCAGCAACAAAGGGCATATTTATGCAGATATAATCTTTGCCGCGCGCTATGCCGCAGGCAAGATTGCCCTGTCGGGCATAACCAGTAGAATAGCAATAGGCCGTCTGATTGTAATAGACATTGCCCGTGTATTCTACGATCACGGGGTATTTTTTGCCAGGCTGCCAATTTTGCGGCAGATAAATACAATGTCTGAGGGCGGTATTTTCATACTCCGGCAGGGTTCTGAAAAACCTTTTGTCTGCGGCGGGTTTTGCGTCGGCAGATATTTCGGGCGTCTTGTAGCGCTTTGAGATTGCGGCTTTGTCTACAGCTTTGAGCGGCTCTCCTTCAAGCGATATATTTAGAATTTTTAAGGCTTCCGCATTTTCATAAATGCGCGTTTGCTGATTAAGCGGCCCGGCGCGCTGCATGACCACCTCAAGAGAGCTTACGGCAGAGCGGTCTATACAATCTGTAAATGCGTCTGCGCCTTCAAAGCGCGTTTCAAGGTCTACTTTGAAAACCGCCTTTTCATTGGGCTTTAACAGATTGAAGGGCGTGTCGCATTTTACGGTTGCGCCGCTAAAACCGCCCTTTGAAAGCGCCCACAGGGTAAAGTTTACGGGCTTGTCGCCGACGTTTTCAACTTCGAACACGGCGTATTTATATTTTGAAAAATCCCACGCGCCGCCGCCGTTTTGCGGGATGATTTTTAACTTCGGAAAAGTGTCCGATGGCAAGCCGCGCATGAGAATTGCGCCGTCCTTGATTTCGGCCTCGGCCGCCTCTAGTTTGATTTCGGCATTTTTAAGCCCGAAGATATTTTGGCTTTTTGCATGGCAAAAAAGCGGCGCAGCGCTTAAAAGCAGCGCCGCGCAAACATAAGCTGATAATTTATTTTTCAGAAGTTTCATTGGCGGCCTTTCCTATTTTTAAAATCTCTTTGAGGGCGGCGGTCATGCGCGGCCCGGGTATGCTGATGAGGTCTGAATCTATAAAGTAAACCCTGCCGTTTTTGACGGCGGAAGTGTGCTTCCAGACGGGATCTGCGGCGTATTTTTTTAAGATTTCCGCTTTGTCTTGCCCCGCCTTAAGCTCTACAATCAAAATTTCGGGGTCGGCGGCAATAATAAATTCTTTTGAAGGCACGGGCCAGGGGCTCAGGCCGTCCATACAGTTTGCGAGTCCGCAGGCTTCAAGCGCGTCGCCCGCGTAAGAGCCTTTGCCCGCAGCCATCCTGTCAAACATGAGCGCCGCCTTTTTAATTTTGAAGTTTGTATTTTTACCCTCGCGCATCAGGGCTTCCATTTCTGCCGCCAGTTCTTCCGCGCGGGCTTCTTTGCCGAACAAACGGCCGAGCGCGCGGTAATCGGCGGGCAGGTTTTTAAGCCCCTCTTTGTTCATAAAGAAGCATTTGATTTTAAGCTCTTCAAGCTTGCTTATAAGCGTTGTGTTTGAGGTTTGCGGCAGTATGAATATGTCGGGCTTGATGATTGCGATAAGCTCATAATTAGGATCCATAAAGCCGCCGATTTTCGGTTTGCTTTTTGCGGCCTGCGGAAAGCGGCAGTAGCGGGAATTGCAGGCAAGATTGTCTTCTGCGCCGATGGCGTAGACCATCTCTGTCACGCTCGGCACTATTGTGGCGGCGCGCAAATTTGCGTGGTCTATGTCAAAGGCGTTGCCTTTTGCGTCATAGACCGCTGCCGCCCAAACATGGCTTGCCATGCCTGTGAAAATGAGCCCCGCCAGCGCCGTGAGTACGTTTTTTTTATACATTGAAAATTGCCTTTTGGATAGGCGCAAAGTTATACGAAAAATAAAAAAATAAAAAAAGGAAAAAAAAGCTTGAAGTATTCAAAGCCTATGGCAGTCTCACGAACTGTTTTTCAAAGGGGGCGATTAGCTCAGTTGGTTAGAGCGTCTGTCTTACACACAGAATGTCACAGGTTCGAGTCCTGTATCGCCCACCATTTAAAAAGCCGTAAGCTTCAATAACTTACGGCTTTTTTGTTTGATTTAAAGCAACTTGCGAAGAGTTTTGAAAGGTTTTGAAAGAATCCGAAAAACCTTAAAAATGGGCAAAAAGATGTGGTTTGAGGTTGAAAATTTGCAATAAATTTGCAATAGATAGCTTATGAAGGTTGCTAAATGCACGGTAAACAGTAAGTCGGCTTATAGGGTTTCTTACAAAGAAAACGGGGTATATCGCAGGAAGTTTTTTGCGTCTCAAAAAGCAGCAAACTCTTGGGCGAATGATTACAGTAAAGCTGAAAGCTTTTCTCGAAAAGAAAGCCTTACTTTAAGCGATGCGCAACTTGATGATGTGATTGCCGCTATAAAATTACTTCCTTCTGACAGAACGCTTCTTGAGTCGGTAAAGCGGGCATGGGGCAATATGACAAACGCCTCTTTATCCGAGTATGTCGATAAATTCAATGAAATGAAGAAATCGACGGGGATTTGCGACAGGCATTACCGCACCCTTAAAAATCGAACGGCGGCGATTCTGGAGCATTTTAAGGAGTTTGACGCCATAACGCCGCAAGCCTCCTATGAATATCTTTCAATGAAGGGGCCAAGCAGAAAAACTCTGGCTGAATGGTTCAATACTATGAATGACTTTTTGCGCTATTGCGTAAGACTTGACGCAATAAAGGGTAATCCACTTGCAAAGTGGACGCTTGACGATTTTGGACGCAAAAAGATAAAGAAAGCCCCGTAATTTATAAGCGTTGAAACAGCAAAATCCTTTTTGAAATATATACGAAACAAGTATCCCCAATATTTGAGATATTATGCCTTGGCCATGTTTTCGGGCATATAACCACTCCGCAGCGCTCCGAAAACCTCGCTGGGGACCCCAGAAGACTAAATGAAGGAGTGGAAACCATAACGATACCGCAGACGCTTGTAGAGCATTATGCAAAAGCGCGCGGTCTTAAATTTGAAGATGCCGCCCTTGAGCTTGTCGGCAAGGCCATAGGCCGTATTCTAGGGGAGGATTGCCCGATACACAAAAAACCGCCCAAAGGCCTAGAAGCCGAATTTGGGTGGGTTGGGGTGGAGATGAAGTAGGCCTATGCTATGTATTTTTACACAATCTGCGATGAATATTGTTTCTTTTTGGAATATATTCACTCTCCAAATCATCAATTTGCCATTCATGATTTTCGTCTAACGTAAAGAACATACCTCCACGACAACTTATTGATTTTTCTGAACATATACCGATATGACCATATCGTTCCGGAACAATGAGAGATTCTTTACCCCCGCAACACATTTCGCCGCAATATACATTACATCCTTTTCGGGACTGATGCTTTATGTAGCCTGAATCAGGATGACCATATCTATTTTGGGATTGAAAAGAGAGGAAATTATATTTGGGGTGTAGTTTAAGAATATCACGCAAATACTTAGATTTCTTTTTATCGATAGGGGCACCATGATGAGGCCCCATAAGTAAAAGAAATTCATCATTCAGACACTTCGCTGTAATGGTTGAATAGGGCGCATCTCCACCCCAAAGGAATACAATATTATTATCCCTCTTTAATGAAATTATAGCAGACGCATTATTGGGTGTTGGCGCATCGATCATTTCTGCAAGATCGGGATGCAATATCTCAAGCTTATGTATTTCATCTTGCCATATTATGGATGTTAGAGAGTCTACTAGAAGACTACGAATTACAAGGCGATTTCTTATATGCTCTTTATATAAAGGAGTAAACATTTCTTTAAAACATTTGTCCTTTTTATTTCTGTCATTTGCTAAGAAATAAACATTACGGATTGTTATATCTGTTTCCAAAATAGATGTTAACGCGCCAACATGGTCTTCATCATTATGAGTCAAAATTATAGAATGTATGCTTGGTCTTTGGCCTTTTAGCCATTCAACAATAGGGGAGCTTAAAGGGCCTACGTCAATTATTATTAGCTCTTTATTCGGTAATGCAATAACGCTACAATCGCCCTGGCCTACATCCCAATAATCTATTCTCATTTTAGATTTCTATTGAGTCTAAATCAAATTCAAGAGGGTCTTCTATGAATTTAAGGTTTGTTATGGTTTCTATTTTGTCTTGATAATCAAATTTGCCATAGCAAGAAAAGCATTCATTTTCATTAACAATCCTGAGGGAATCAATTAAATCATCACGAATTTTTTCATCTTCTCGCCTACCAAACCATTTAACAATATAACCATCGGATTTTGAAATCAATCTCCCCTGCAAATATATTAAAGAAGCTGAATCATGATTATAGCGCTTTATGTCAACATACGATAAGATTCTTGCCCAAAGTTGAGATTCAATTTCATTTAAATTTTGCGCTCTAGATTTGCAGGATAGTTGTAAAAAAAGCCTTGCTACAGATCTATTAAAATCAGCAAATTCGCAATTTATATCCCAATCCTTAACAGTAATTGCGCAAGAGTCTTTAGCTATGCAAATCTCCAATTTTCTCTTAAGGTGTAGTAACAGTCCACCTCCCAAGGAAAATGCCATTTCCCTATATGGTGTATAAAATGAAAAATAGAAGTCTTTGTTATTTGAGGCTGTGTTATTGGGTTGAGAGTTCGATTCAAATAATGAATCCTTAGGGGCTTCAGGAATGCGGGAAGAACCTGCCCAAACAACATGACTGGGGAATTTCCCAATGTCATCGTTTATAATTGCGTAATCCTGTTGAGGAGCGTTCATTTTATGTCTTCTGAAAGAGTTTTTTAGCTTCGTCGGTAAAATAAAGTTCAAAATGCCTTTTAATTACATCATGGCCAATGTTGAAAAATTCAATAATTGAATCTGACGTAGCTACTTCATCTAGATTGTGAAGATAGGATAAAAATAAATTTAAGTCGTTTTTATCTGTTAATATTGTTTTGGCATTTATGAATGATTTCGCCTTATCGCCTAACATTATTGTGAATTCCGAGAATAAAGGTGGAGTTGCCACATGCCCAGGGTCCATAGGGAAAACGGGGAATGTATTAACATATTTGCGAAAAAATAATCTCCCATCGGATTCTGCAATACGTTCTTTTCTTAATTCATTGAAATACTGAATCGACAACGTAGAAAACTTTTCAATTTTGAAAGTATTTTTCCACATAGGGAAAATTTTCTTAAATTCTTCAATAATGACATCATACGAACCGGAGTCGGTCGAACTATGATTCACATAATTTAGCGTAATCGAATTCTCGTTAAACCTTAAAAAAAAGGAATTTGTTTTATCCTTACAAAATCTGCTTTCTAAAACTACTTCTCTTTGGGGAGCCAAAGTATTTTTACTTGAACCGTCCTTGCCACTAATATCAACCGTAAATTGAAGCCCCGGGATGTCTTTCCTTTCCGGAAAAATCTTAATAATTTGGTCAACAAAAATATCCTTTTGGGCAGCATATATATCTTTGTCAATACGCGCAGTAAGAAGCATGACGCGTTCTTTTATAGGCGGATTACTGTATATGCTTGTCATATTGAAATAAAATTGTTCTTTACAATAAGACCAAGTGTGGATGGCGTTGTCAATTTCTTATTAGAACACCGAAAACTTCTTTAATATTGACACACCAGTTATGAAGTCGGGATTTTCCTTCAAATACTTTTGGTAGGCGTCATCTGTATTTTGCATGGTATTCAGTATTTAAACAAACTTATGTTTTACGTTTTAACCCTCTATTTATACCATTCAAGTGCAATTTTTGAAAAAATGTTGTTGATCGCGCCAAGTCGGCATGGAGATTTTATTTCGCAAAAAAGCCCGAACGATTATTCGGGCTTAATAAAAAGATTATGTTATGCGCAGACGGGCTGCAATGGGAAACCGATTTTGGCATCCCCCAAATTTGGGATATCGGAAATCTTGCGGGAAAGCATTTTTTGCGTGCCCGTAATGGAGAATTCCTTGACGCCGATTAACTCAACGCCGACGACGTCGCCCCTTTGGTCAATATCTATATTGACTATGCTACCGCCCGACAAATCCTCAAGGGTGTTTACCACTTTCTTGTCGGAAAACTTTATGTAAATAGCCTGAGTATGAGGGTCTATAGTGATTACAGGCCTTGATTTACTGGTCACTTGAATAATGCTAGTTTCCGATTTCATTGTTTTTTCCATGCGCTTATACCAATAATGTTATCGCTTTTGGGGAGCTTTTCCCCAATGACAACGACTATTGTATTCAGTTTTTTGTTATTGTCCTTATCGTAAAAATCTTTTTCAAATGTAGTTCTTACGCCGCCTTGGACGCCCTTGTCCCCTATTTTCTTGCGGTCGGGCTTTGATATTGTTTCCTCGCACTCTTGCCATGATACGCCTCTTTCCGCTATGCGCTTTTTGAAGTGTGCTGACGGAACAAGTTTCATATCTTTATTGTGACATAAGAACACTTTTACGGGGCTATTTCAACATTTTAATTATAAATTTTTGAAAATATTGAAAATTTTTTCAAAAAAGTGTTGACGGTGGTCGCCCACCATGTTCTAATGCGTCCAGAAAAAAGAAAACGGTATGCCTAATCAGAGAGACCCAAACAAGACCCGAGTGAACG